>JACLAB010015985.1_pt1 | contig 30486 bp, 36 predicted proteins | sample 8027921 | NCBI WGS metagenome assembly JACLAB01 (sample SAMN15725117, study PRJNA655200) | protist metagenome | isolation source: fluorescence activated cell sorting (FACS) single amplified genomes of... | place: USA: West Boothbay Harbor, Gulf of Maine | collected 2000-07-19 | reverse complement strand
ACGTTCCAATGGGTTTGGGGAGTGGTAGAACACATCTACGCCATGAAACCTGCCAGATTGGCCTGGCATCATGTCGACCTCGCTTGTACCCGGTGGACAAACGAGTTTACAGCGGGCGGTGCGCAAGATGTAAGCCGTCGACGCGCTGGTGGTGCACCATTCGCCGTAAAATCGAGCTGGGGGTTGCCGGGGTTTGGATTTCTCACCCTGTCTGGGAGTGTCGCTGCGCCTGGCGCGGAAGGTCGGAAAAGTCGATATTCGCGTTCGCGGCCCGCGTGGCGTGTGCCTGGAGAGGAGTGACTTGATGTCATGTAGAACAGAAGTTTCTCCGGAAACTTCTGATGTCATCAGTTGGCAGCGTGTATTTAGTCTCCACAAAATGCGAGAGAGAGTATCTGACAATCCGGACAACCAACAAGGTGGTCATAAAATCCTGGTCATTTTCGACGGGAACAACTATATATTTTTTGCATAATATAACTGTTTATTACATGGGATGTAGTTTCGTCTAATTAGATTACGCAGCGAATATCGAATTTTCGTACCTGAAACCTGAAAGCCATTGTGATAATCGGTTGGAGCTTATCCTCGTCAGGATTAGAACTCGACGTCGCTGGTCACGGCTGTGGGGTTGCGGTAGAACTCGGCCGCCTGCGTGGTAATAATAAACACATGCTTTCTACCTTTCTACCTCCTCCCGCCGTCTCAAAGTTCCGTGGTGCTTTTGTACGAAGTTTGATGTTGGAGGTAAAGTTTTTTGTAGAACAGATGTAGAACAGAAGTTTCCCGCTTTTCGCGTGGAAATCTTACGAATCAGGGTTCTGGTTGGTTGATCGGATTATTTCAGTACAAAATGATTGATTTGGGGCGCCTTGTCCGAACGGCGACGGGCTGGAATTATTGGTTGCTTTTCCGACCTCCGTGGTAGACGTGCTGTAATACCGCATGCCGCTTTACCTACGCGTGCGAAGAGAGACAACAGCCGTCCGCGGACGCGTATGCGTCTTGACACCTACACAGCCTGGACGACCTGAACTTCCGCGGGCTTCTGTGTGCCGGTCCAACCGCAGCAGCAGTACGGGATCATGATCGCCGTGGTGACGAGCCGGAAGAAAGCAGTAATGATGGAGAAGGCCGCCATCGCGCCAGCAATGCCACACGCTTCTTGGATTTCGTTATTGTGGTCGTCCGCGTTTGTAGCGCACCATGTCGCGACCCAGGTGATGAGCCAGATGAACCACACGCTCAAGAAACAAGAGATAAGCATCAAGATGACGTTGAGCCAGGAACCGGTCTGGCGATAGTTGCCGCGCGGATAACAGCAAAACTGCCCCGCGATGTTGACACTGACGATGATGGCGATGCCAGATCCGACCACGGCAAGGATGGCGCCTATCCACGGGATGATAGAGTAGATCCACAGGGCGAGGGCGAGGCAAGGGATCTCCATTACCGCATGAACACCAGCGAAAATCCGAAACCTGTATAAGAACAAGCTCTGCTGCGGGGCGGGGACGAGGACCACGGCGACGGCGACGGGCGCGGTCATTCCGGCTTCCGGCTGGGGGGGAATTGCTTCGCTCATCCAAAGAGTAAGGCGGGCGTGCGGGTGCGCTTGGGTGTGGATGGACAGAGCACACCTATCGTTGAAAAAAATTATTTTTAAAAACAAGATTTGCCGTGTTTCTCACGAGGCGCAAGGACAGGACAGCACGAGACAATCCTTGAAAAAAAATTATTTTTAAAAACAAGATTTGCCGTGCCGTGTCCTTGTTTGTCGTCTAAGGATATTTGGTCTCCACAAAATGCGAGAAGTGAAACTTGTTCTACACGCGGAACTTTCTGTTCTACATGACAGAACTTTCTGTTCTACATGACATCCTGACAAATTGAGTGGTGCTTTGGTAACGGTCACACGTGTTTTAATCACGAATAAAAAAATGTCAGGCTAGAGAAAGACCCAGATGCGGAACTACACTTGCGCAGAATACGTGAACACCGCCAACCTCAGGCGGATCCTCAGGGCGAGGAAGGTCGACCGCGACCAGCTCGCGCAGCTCAAGTCCCTCGAGAAGAGGCTCAGGGCGCAGGGCGGCGACCACCACCGTCTCGACTTCGCGCAACCCGACCCCCAAGTATGCGTCGACGACCTGTTCGGGCGCTTGTACCCCAAGAGGGAGAGGGGCGGATCGACGCCGAGCCTCCAAGGTCTGAAGAGGGACGTCCGCAAGGCCCTCGCCCACGATCAGCACACCGACGTGGACATGGTCAACGCGCACCCCGTGATCCTCAGTCAGCTCTTTCTGAAGCTCGGACTGGCGTGTCCCGCCCTGGAGAGGTACGTGGCCGAGAGGGAGGCGGTGTTGGCTGAGACCGGACTCGGCCGAGCCGAAGCGAAACAAGTGTTCCTAACCCTGATGTACGGCGGCGAGCGGAAGGACCCCACGCCGTTCATGGCCAACTTCCGCGATGAGTTCCTGACGAACGCGACCGCGGTCCTCGCCTCAGAGGCCTACGAGCGGTACCGGACCCTCGCGGAGGCGAAGAAGCCCGCGAACGTGCTCGGGTGTGGGATCTCCTTCGTGGCGCAAGACTTGGAGAGGCAACTCGTGTGCTGCGCTATCCAAACCCTTCAGAGCAAGGGCTACGAGGAGGGGACGATCATTCACGACGGGTTCCTGGTACGGAGCCTCGGCGTCAAGGACCAGGACCTCAGGGACGCCGAGGAAGCCGTGAGGCGTACGCACGGCTACGAGGTTCGGTTCATCAAGAAGAGCCTCGGGGACTTCGACGAGAGCGCCCTTTGGGATCCCACCGACGAGTACGAAGGAGACGCGGACGCCGCGAGCCACACGGACCTGGCGAGGGCGTTCTTGGAGTGGCTCGAGGACCGAGGACACCGCCTGGTCCGCGCCGAAAAGAAGATATACTGGTACGACCCGGAGCACGGCGTGTACCTCGAGAGCGAGAAACTTCGCCGGGTGAGGAGGTACATGAACGCGTGCCCGGCTTTGCCCAAGGCGAACCGAGGAGAGACGGGGTTCCAGTCAAAGCTCATCGTGCAGATCGAGAGTCTCCTGGAGGACGACCCCGCCTTCCACGACAAGATCATAGACACGACCCTCAGGAAGATACCCTTCAGCAACGGCGTGTACTGCTGCGAGACCCAGAGGCTCGTGGACTACGACGCGGACATGTATTTTCTGGAGAAGGGCTCGGTGGAGTACGATCCCCAGAGCAAGGCGTTGAAGGCCGATGTGTACCAGCGGGCGTTCCTGGACGTCTTTAGCACCGAGGAGATCGCTCGCTACGTGCTCAAGTCCCTGGCAAGGGCCATTGCCGGGGAGACGGAGGATAAGGTGTTCTTCATCGTCAAGGGCCGCACGAACTCCGGCAAAGGCTTGCTGACCCTCCTCATCTCCAAGGCGTTCTTCAACAAGTTCGGGAACATCAACGTCACCAACTTCTGCCAAAAGAGGACCGACGGGGACATGACGAATATGGACAGCTGGAAGTGCCAGACACGGCACAAGAGGATCGGCGTGGCCAACGAGGCGCCCAAGAAGAGGGGGTGCGGCCTCAACGGCGACGCCATCAAGAGGGCCTCGGGCGGGGACCATCACACGGCGAGGACCAACGGCGTGGACGAGATGACCTTCTGCATGGAGACGACGTTCTGGTTGTTCGTGAACGACATGCCGTCCATCAAGGACTGCGACGAGGCGACCGCCGAGCGCCTTCGGGTCATCCCCACGGCGTACAAGTACCTCCTCGACGACAAGTACGAGGCCGAGAAGGACAAAGCGTACGTGCGGAGGGCGGACCCCACCATCAAATCGGAGTGGATCAAGCGCCCCGAGGTCATCCGGGCGTTCGCGCAGTTGGTGTGCGAGGCGTATGAGAACACGCGGCCCGAGGCGCCCGTGGCCATCCTCGAGACCAGCGCCAAGTACCTGGAGGACGACAACGTGGACGCGAAGATACAGGCCCTCTTCGACCCCGCCGATCCGGGCGAGTACGTATTGGTGAAGGACTTCAACGCGGCCGCGAAGCGCGCGGACATCAACATGAACTCGGAGAGCCTCAACGAGAAGCTGGGGGATTGGGGGTACAGGAAGCAGCAGAAGAAGATCTCGGGACGGAACCAGTACGTGATCCACGGCATGCGCCTGGTCGTGGAGCGTCCAGAGTATTGAAAAAATATGTGCGATACTTACAACATGGGAAACGAAACGCCGGTAGGCTACAGACTCGTCCGCGTCGGGGTGAGAGGGCGCGTGCCCACCCTTCACAAGCGGGCACCCGATGACCTGACGACCCGACAGAAATACGACCTGAGGTACAGGGAGAAGCACCGCGCCAAGCTCCTGTCGTACCATCGCGAATATTACAAGAAGAAACGTTCTTGTTCCGACAGATAATGATGCATCTTCAGGTCTCTGAGACAATATTAATTGAGGAATGGGACACATCATCGGCATCGTCGTTTTGATCATGCCCCTTACGAAGCTTTAACATGAATTCTTCCTGACTAAGTGAATCAATAGCGTTGAGAATCTGACGCCGCTTTCCAATTGAAGCAATCCCAAGATCATCTCGAAGCTGAATCTCTGTTAGGCCTACAAGAATAGCACCATCAACGTGATTTCTTAGCCGAAGTCTTGTGACGACTACACCGTATCTAGCTAGCCTCTGTACATTATATTTGCGTTGTCTACGTCTCTAAAGTCTGGCACCTCGGGAGGCAGCTCACCTGGTGCGGTGATTAATTTCAGGTTCTTATTGCTCGATCTCTCCCTGATGGTGGTGTGTGTTTTCTTCGCCCCCGACGCGAGAACATTGGCGAAGACGAAAATCATGCCTCCCGCGATGACAGCGAACGACGCGAACATCTGGTACATCGTGAGCGACGAGTCGTCATTCGAGGCGTCCTCGTTCGGTCCAGATATGCACGTGTCGGTGTTTTGAAACTTGCGTTCGATGGCGTCGAGCGTCCCGTCGTTTTCGATTTCCATGAGCAAACCGTCGAGGACGAGGTTGATCTTGTGGGTGCACCCGCGCAGGGACGCCATGAAACCGCCGCCGGAAATTTGCACGTTATTCGTGATGAGAACGTCGCAGTTGTTATCGTTACGCACCGCGTTCCTCGCGATGACGTTTGGCAAAATCACGGCGTACGCATCGTGCGCGTTCATGAGCGCGGACAGTTTTGTCGTCTTCATCGTCCCCATGTTCGCAGCCTCCGTGACCTTCAGGTAGGGATGCGCGGACATCATGCGGTTCCTCATGGGCTCACCCTCGAACATCAGAACCCGCCCGCCTCGCTCCTTCAGGTCCTCCAGGGACCGAATCTGGCTTCCCGCCCTGCTGTCCTGAACGACAATGATAGCCGCGAGCTTGGCGGTGTACAGCGAGACGATGAGGAGGGTGAAGAGACCGAACACGGACATCAGCAGCCGCCCGTTGTTGGTCTTGGGTCTCTCGTGGTGATTGCCCCCATTATTCAGTCGCTCGAAGGATATCCACAGCTCGGAGAACGATCCGTTGACGAACCGCATCACTCGCGTCTTGCCCAGCAACTCGTCATCCTTCCAGTTAGGGTGTTCCGTGAAGAGCATGAAGACCGAGTGCAGCATGAGGACGGATAATAACGCGTACCACACGGACGGCGAGAACGGACGGATCATGAGGGTGTAGTCGATCCCCTTGTCGTCGTCGGAGCGCTTCACGATCAGCACCCGGCTCGCGTCTGTGTGGTGGTGACCGACGACGAGGCCGAGCTTCCGCCGCTCCTCGGTGTCCGTCCACCAGTTGGCGAGCATGTCGAACCGCGAGTCCGTGGTGAAGTTGACCGACAACGGGGTGAACCTCTCGTTGAAAGTGGGGGATAAGTCCCGGGTCAGCGCCCACTCAACCTTGAATCCGCCCCTGTTCGCGATGGCTTCCATGACTTCGTAGTCCCTCCCTTGCAGCCCTCCGTGTTCGTCGCATTTGCGATCGGACAGCCACGGTGCGCAGTAGAACACGTCGGGGTAGGGACAATCCGCGCAACTGTCCACGCTCTTGAACTTGGTGTGTTCCACCCGCCCGGTGTCCAGGTGCGACACGGCTCGGATGGTCTTCCCCGCCAACAGATTGCGCATCGCCGACTCAGCATCTTGGTTGGGCTTCAGCATTGTGCTGACATTTCCGTACCCGCCCGAGTGCTCGGGAAGATCCAGGTTGCACCAGTCGGTGACGTACACCGGCGTCGCGGCGTTCACCAGCGGCGCGAGGACGCAGAGGAGGGCGATGAGCGAGGCGAGGTGTCGGCGCATGGATGTCGCGATGAGCAGTGGGGCGAATTTAGACGACGGAAATGGATTTTTTTTCATTTATAAAGACCAAAAACAATGCAAAACAGAACCTAGCATTCATGTTTTTCGTTTTCCGACGCCACAACGCGCGCGCATCTTGCTTGGGACGCAACAGGGCCGGTGTGTCAAACCGCGCGGAATCGGCTGAAAATCGGCGCGCACAGAGAATACATCGTCTCGGACGACATACTCGAAACTCAGCGTCTACCTCGCACGGACGGCTGAGACCCGGCGTCGATCTTTTTGGTCGCGCGTCGCGCGGGCTATATTGGGACAGTTTCGCTGAAAGTTCCAGAAAGTTAAAAACTTTTTCGCTGAAAGTTTCAGAAAGCTGAATTCAATCGCGCACCCAAAAAGAAGTTCATCAGGACCTTCCCATGAGCGGCAAGAAGGACGGAAGGAGCAAGTTGGCCGCAAGACTGGATGCCGCCAAGTTGAAGTACCCGGCGCTGGTCGGCTTCGCGGCCGTCTGGCTGTGCGCCGAGGAAATTGGTGCGTTGAGCTTTCCTCCGTTTGTTCGTTGGCCATATCGGGCACTGACACCTCCACTCCCCTCGACGCGGCGCAGTCGACATTACCTCAGACACGGCATGGCTTCTCTCGCTGACTTATGAAGCTGAGCCGTGGATCATGGCTACAGGTATCGGAAGCCTAGTAAATCACTGGCCCATCGTTTGGCGACTCACTCCATCCGGCGATTTGGCCTTTGCACCACACAAGGTTGGCTTTTATCAGCCTGGACACCACAACGGCGGCATTCCAGAGTACGATTTTGACTTGGTCACGGTCAAGGATGTTCCGGTCGTCGATATCAACGGAACTGTCGTGCGGAGCCAAATGTGCGGTGACGTGAATAACCCCTTCGCCGGAACGGAACGTAGATCTGAAGTCGCTCAAGGATGCAAGTGGTCACATAACTGGTCCGTCTCGCGCAAAGACTACGACCAAGACACCGAGGTTTGTGTCAAGTTCAAATACTATTACGACATCAACGCCGCGATCACCTCGTTCAACGGCGGGGTGGACGATAACGGTCCCATCTCCCTATCTAAAAGAGAAGATGATGATAACGGTCGCTACAATGCAATGGTCGGCGAGTTCATTGTTCCGAGTTTTGAAACTGGCGCGTTTGACAATGAGTCGTACGTGATTGGCGATACTGCGATGCGGTATGGTCACACGAGGGTTCACGGTCCAGTACGCTTACCGTACGCGTTGAACGGCCAAGGTGTTTATTATCAGCTCGATATGCGCGACTACAAGAGAGCAGACGCGGTGCTATACGAGTCCAGGTCGACGAAGTTCGCCGAGGATAGCAAGATACAAACCCCCACGTTTTGCGAGAGGCTCAACCGGGTTTATGTCCTGCTGTACACAGTCTACGCCATCACAATACTTCTGTTGTGTTGCAAAATTCTCCAAATGGCCATGGAGTACTACCAGAAACCCGAGCAGCGACGCAATGTATTGATAAAGGCCCCAGTCATTGGGATATTTTACTCCCTTTACTTGCTTTGGCGGGAAAAAGAAACTTTAACGGAGATTGAAAATCACAAACAGGAAAATGAGAGCAACTGGTCTGTCACTTCTCGAGTCTTTGGCTGGGACAAGTGGCTGAACACGGATCTCGAGTGCGGTGCGTTTACATACACTTCAACGCTCCGGGATGACGATCGGTGGCGAAAGTACGGCACTCTAGACCGTGCTGGAAATCCAAGAACGTCGGTCAAGCTTTGGGAAACTTTGGTCTACCCCGTGGTGCTTCCATATACCTCCACGTACTTCCGCGCGTTTTTCCCAAAAAAATCACCGTGGTACATGAGGTTCTTCATCTCTCCCCTGTTCATCCTTCCCCTTTATCTTATCTGCCGAATCATCAACGCGTGGGTGGCTCTTTGGCCCTTTGGCCTGGGATTGGCTTGGTCCATAATTATATGGTCAGACCACGCCATCACCATGAAGCTAATCGAGGACCTCCCACAGACGATGCTTGGCTTCTATTACGCCACGCAAATCAAGTACAACGAGGTAGCGATAATCGGCGCCACGATATCGTTGTTAATCCTCGTGCGTGTACTCGTCGCGGTGGCGATGTCCATGCGAAAAGAAATCCACGAGGGTATCAAGGAACGCAGGGCGATCTCCGAAGAGCAAAAGCTGCACCGAATGCACGGCGACCTCAATCTTGGGCGAGCCGTGTGGATGTCAACGGTGCAGCCGTTGATACAGATATGGGTGGTTGGGTTCCCTTTGCATCACATCTGGCTGAAGAACAAAAGGATGATCAAGAGTACGCCAAACGACGAAGAGGTGGCGTACAATCCGAAACAAGAGGTGCCTTAAAATCCGAAACAAGAGGTGGCGTACAACAAGGCCCTTTAACCAAAACAAGAGTTGGCGTATCTTATATCGTCGTCTGTTTTCTGAACGCGCCATGAGTAGGATTCGGTTCTGTTTTCGGACGCGCAACCAGACAAAGTGCCGTCGGTGGTGATTCACACCCAGACACGCGCTTCCACCGTACGTACGCGATGGACGGACCCACCGATGCCGAGAAGCTCCCCGTCACGGTACGCACAGCCGCGGTGCTATGAGTGCCGTCGCTTCAATCAATTGTCCTTGTTTCCAACCCTTCCTTCGCGGTTCCATCTACTGAGATCAGGGCGTGAAACGCGGGACAAAGGCGACATCGACGCGCGGTGCCGACCCCGCATCGCGATTCACTGTCCCCTCGAGCGCGACCCGTACATGTCTTTGCGCATACGTGCTTTTCTGGGGACCCGCTGACCCTTCGTTCCCATCCCTTCCCTCACTTTGCTTTCAGATCGTGACGGGTTTCCTGGGCTCCGGCAAGACCACGCTGGTTAACCACATCCTCAAGGGCGACCACGGCAAGCTCATCGCGGTTATCGAGAACGAGTTCGGCGCGTCTCCATCGACGACGCCCTCGTCGGCGAGAACATCAAATAGGAGAAAAACATCATCATCATGGACAACGGATGCGTCTGCTGCACCGTCCGTGGCGACTTGGTCAGAGCGCTGCTCACCTAAAGAAGTTCGACCACATCATCATCGAAACCACGGGCCTCGCGGACCCTGCGCCCGTCGCGTTTACCTTCTTTATCAACCCCGAGATCGCGGACCACTACCGCATCGACTCCATCCTCTGCCTCGCGGGCGCCAAGCACATCGGGCCGCATCTCGAGGAGGAGAAACCAGTCGGGGTGGTCAACGAAGCCGCGTCGAAGGTCGCCTTCGCCGACAGAATCCTGCTGAATAAGATCGACTTGGTGTCGGACACCGAGCTCCTAGGCGTGATGGACCAGGTGCGGTCCATCAACGGCGTGGCGGAGGTGATCAAGACCACCAACTCAGTCGTGGACCTCGACAAGGTTCTTGGCGTGTCCTCGTTCTCGATCGAGAAAACTTTGGAGGTGGATCCGGATTTCCTGGAGGACGAGGAGGGACACGCGGCGGCGACCGCCGCGCACGACGGCGCCGCGGTTGATACCGATGTCAGCAACGGCCACTCCCACGACGGCGGCATGCCGACGTGTACCGAGGACCACAGCCACAGCGCCGAGCCCGCACCCAAGAAACCCCGCAAGAAGAAGCACGACCTCACCGGCGTGTCCTCCGTCGGTATCCTCGCGGAGGGCGAGCTGGACTTCAACCAGGTCAACACGTTCATGGCGGCCGTTCTCCAGGAGAACGCCAAGAGCATCTACCGCAGCAAGGGGGTGCTGTGCTTCAAGGACCAGGGGAACATCAAGTTTATTTTCCAGGGCGTTCACGAGCACATCAACTTTGGACCCTCGTCCGTGGAGTGGGCCGAGGGTGAGCCGAGGGTGAACAGGATGGTGTTCATCGAAAGGGGCCTCAACCGCGCGGAGCTGGAGGAGAGCTTCAAGGCCTGCCTCGTCAAGAACTGAGAGAGACCCGTGGGCTTACAAATATTCCCGAGGCTTACAAAATCGTGCTAAACACCTGGTAAAATTCAAATCAAGAATGTAAAATCGCCACACATGGCGGGCAAATTATTATTCTCATAACGTTGGCAAGGACAGCATTGAGATAACTGTCTTGACAGTGATAACATGACGCGATGTTTACACCGCACCTATTTCCACATTAAACTTTCTGTTGTAATACGCATGGTAAACACGACGACTACATGACACCCTTCTCCGCGTGGGAGGACGTGAGCGCCTACATTCCTCGCCACCTCACCCTGTGGGAAGCCTTCTACGGCGACGGGACGTCAAGTTCCCACCTGGCCGCTCTCGGGTTCGATGTCATTCACGACGACGTCGACATCTTCACGCACGACCTTGGCGAGTGCGTGGTGACCAACCCGCCCTTCAGTGAGCTTCCCCGAGTCCTCGCGCGCCTGCGTGAGTTTGGCAAACCTTTCGTCGCGATCATGCCGTGTTCGACGCTGACGACGCGATACTTCCGGGACCTGTTCTCAGACATCCAGGTCATCGTGCCTCGGAAGCGCATCGAGTTCAGGAAGCTGGTGGATGGCGTGGAGGTGCCGAGCGGGCGTTGCAGCTTTGACTGCCTGTATTTTTGTTGGCGACTCGGGTTGCCGAGGGACGTGGTGTTCTTGACGTGATGGCCGTTTCTACCCTCCCGTCAAAAATGAGACCAAAATAACCAGGTAGAAACCTTCGAATCCTAGGGCCGAACATAGGGCGGTCTTGGAACAATCGACGGGGAGCACCAGAGCGGAAAGTCTAAACTTGAAAAAGACACATATGTCGTGAGAATACTTATGAGCGAAGAAATGAAAAATGCACCAAGAAGATAGTTGGTCTGTACTACGAATCATAGATGGAGCGGAGACCTCCTATCCGTATTATAATGGTAATTGCCTCACCTCAGATAACTGGTATATTTTTCGATAAATATTTTTAGGCTCTGGGGACGTTCAAAAGGCCACAGGCTTTTGCTCGACAAGCGCAACCGCGCTCACACGGAGGATGGCGTCGCCGCTCCGGGGTGCTCAAAGTATAAGAAGTGCCCCGCGGAGCTCCGGGCGGAAAGGGCCGTGCGCGCGTACTTCTCGTTGGACAAGACACGTTCCCTCGGCGTCGCGGCTTTTTTCCTGGAGATCCTCGCGTTTCCACCCAAGGACCGCGTGACCCAGTTGCTTTATTGCAGAGATGCTGTCCATCTCCACGGGCCTGCTCCTGTTCTTCGTGCAAACCCTGGCGACATTCGAGGAGGGGATGTCGAGGCTCGGCCTCGTCAGCTCCGTAATAGCGACGGCGGCGGTGTTGATGTACGTCGGCGTGAGCATCATGTTGATGATGTTCGGGTGTGGGTGGTCTGTCACCCTAAACCCTAAAGGCGTGCGGAGCCGACGCCTCTCACGGCATTTTCTTACGAAAATCACAGGAGTCGGGGTCCTTGGGGAGCTTCACGAAAAAAATAGGTTTCTTAAAGGGGCTTACATTTTTGATACATTTCTATCCCCTTCACGGCCGCGTTGAAATCCACATCATTTTTACGAGATTTACAAATAGATATTCCCACGGTGATTTGTTTTACACACCTGTAAAAGCATCCCATCATCATCGACTAGAATTTGGGACCCGATCAGGGTCTGCGCGTGGGTGTTGGTGCACCACTTCGGCAGGTCGTAGTCCCGCTGCAGGCTCGGGCATAGCGCGAGGAGCTCGCGGGTCAAAGCCTTGCCGTCGTGCACAACGAATGGGGTGCACTTACGCGCATCCTTCCTCGTGCGACCCATCGATCCGCGTCCTCCCCGTCGTTACCCCAGAACACTTCCATCGTCAAGCCCGAGGTCGAAAAAGTCTCAATTGTCACAAACTGTGCAAGTAATACAAGTCATAGGTTATAAACCCATCGTCGTTAATGACGTCACAAACAAAATATGCACACATCACTGGATAACACAGCAACCACCACTGGGACCACTGCTGCCACCACTGCCACCGCCACCGCTGCCGCAGCTGCCACTGGTACCACAGCCGCCACCGCCGCCACCGCAGCCGCCGCCGCCGCCACCGCAGCCGCCGCCGCCACAACCGCCCTCGACGTACAGAATCTCATCGTTGCTTGGAATGTTCCCTGCGGTTTGGCTAAAGGCCATTGGACCGAGCATGTATCGAAAGCCTGTCAGCTCAGCTCCCAACGCCGCAGCTGCGTCCACGTCCACCCGATGTGAAAACCGGGCATTCGGCCAGCAGCACATGCGACCTGGCTCAATCGCGACACGAAACTCGCGGCTGGTCACGTCGTCTTTGAGGACAAGTGCACTGCCTGGATGATGGGTGAGGTAGACCACACAGATCCAGCTCGACACACAAGCGCCCTTCCCGTCCGGCTTGTCCTTGTGCTGCGGGACACTCTTGGAAGCCGGGCACACCCGCGCGGGCACCTCTGCTAACAACCCATGCTCCTTCTCATGTTCCGTCTGTGACCGCCAGTCAAGTACGTGCTGACTTGCCACCGCCCCCTCGGCGTCAAGCTGCTCTTTCAGGCGGCGCATGACATCTGCGCTCACCTGACACACCATGTCCAATCCGCTGTGCGCATGGGCTCGGATGTTAGCCTCGCAGCGCAGATTCTCGAGCGCGGCCCCGAGCTCAGCCTTGGAAAGGAAGTCGTCCTGCACATGGAAGATGTCGGAGGGATCGGATTTAAACCACCAGTCCGGTGGCTCGCCGCGGTAGTTGACGCCGACCTTATCGATCGGACCGGACGCGTCGTCGCGCTCCAGCGCCCACATGTCATTTGTATCTTTCCAGCCATTGTGGAGCTTGCTCTCCTCGTGCCGCTGGTTCACCGAGTCATCGTGATCCACCCCGCCGGGGGCAGCGGCGAGAATCGCGGTCTCGCGGAGGTAGGCGGTCGTGCTGGCGAGCATGTGCGTGTGCCATGCAAAGTCGATGTCGTATGAGGGCACAAAGAAGCGGTTACGGTAGCCGTGCTTCTTCATGAGGCTGAGAAACTGCAGGTACCGCGCGCTCGTAGCGGGGACATCGCCGCAAGCTGGCTGCGAGACCTGCCAGAGGAAGGTGCGCTGGCGTGCCGAGCATGCCTCCACGTCGTAGTCAAAGCCGAGCGCGTTACGTACCCGGGCACACTCTTCTTTCACCTTAGCGCAGAGCGTTGTCTGCTTCGATAGTGGATCCCGAGGCCCCCACTCAGTATCGTCATAGCCGACTTGCTGGAAGAAAGGCTCGTCGCCAAAAAACTGCTGCCACAAACGCCAAGTCTCGTCGTCGGCGTCCGAGGCAGTCTGCGCCTGGAATGCCGCCGTTGCAGGATCCAGGACTCGCTTAAATCGATCCGTGCAGTATGTGGCGTATCGGCGCGGCGCGAGCCGGTGCAGATGCCACACCCACGCGATATCGACTGGCGGGATGAGAGGTGCGCGGCCCTGGCCCTCGTACCCCGAATGGCTGACCAGCGGGAGCCAAAACTTGACATATCGCTTTATGGCACCTGGTAGTGCGCGGCCGAGGTAGAGCTCGTCACCTCCACCAGGCGCGGAGTGGACGAAGCGCAGAAAAGCCTTGTGCTCGGGGAAGCGGAGCGGTGTCTCCATTGCGTGATGTGTAGTGGCCCGGGGACGTTGATGATGAATATCGCGTTTATTGCCAATTTTTGGAATTTTAAGACGACAGAAAATCGGACCAATGAGGACCCACGCTGATGCGCTGGCAGCTGACTGGACCGCTTTCGCGCGGGAGAAAGTTCTGATCTACACTGTTCTACGCGGTTCTACACTGTTATACAAACTTTGAACTTCATCGCGAGCGTGTAGGACGAATTCGGACGCCTACTTGTCTTACGACGACTGCCCGCTGTCTACGCCCTCGTCCTCCCCTGATGAACCATTGGGCCACCCTTGCGTTCCTACGTCGACCTTCGCGTCGCAGTCACGGTGGCAATGCCGGTCAAAAGCAAAACCGGCGTCTGCACGAGCCGACGCTCCCAGTAGTACCGCGGAGACTCGTCAACGCCATCTCCCCCCCGCGGCGACCAGCAGCACCCTCCCCTTGCGGTTCGCACGTCCACGCCGTCCTCCGGCGCGCCCGCAGGTGGTGACAGCACCAAGTCCGCCAAGATTGTTTCGACGATTTTTTTTGCGACGCGCGTCGCGAGCGAGCCGGCGGGGCACCGCCGCGGCCCGACCCCAAACGCCAAAATCGTCGGCCGTTTCGCCTCTTCCCCAGCTCCGTGAACTATCGTGTCGCTGCCGCCTTCGTCCGGCGTTTTTAAGTGTCTCGCCGGTACCCACCGATGTGCATCCGGCCATCGAAGAAAAGAAGCCGCCGCGGAGCACACCGTCATCCGAGCGCCTGGCGGAACCTTCTTGACCCCGCCAGCGGCGGGTGCTTTTAACCCCCGGGGGTCAAGCACGACGCGGGGCAGCGACAACACGGGCGGGTAGAGCCGGAGGGTCTCCTTGATCACCGCTCGCACAAATGGTGATGATTCGGATTGTGAAACGTCAGCCGCATCCGCCACGCACGCGCTCTGGCACGCGTGGTCGTGCGCGAGGTGCAGCAGCGCAAAGAGAGTGACGACGGCGATGGTCTCAAATCCGGCGAGAATGAACGAGTGCGCGTTCGACTCGGCATCCGCGTAGGTTAGCTCCGGCTGCCGGATCAGCTCAACGAGCAAGGTCTCGATGGGGGCGTTGGGAGGACAGGAGTTCGAATCGGTCACTTCATCCCTCGCCGCGGATGCCGCCGCCGCCGCCGAGACGGCGACCCGAAGCCTTCGCGCGGCGGTGGCGGCGGAGCCTCTGTCCATCTCGCCGACCGCGACGCGGCCGCAGCGCCACACGTCGAGCAGGGCGTCCGCTACCGTTCCCGCGTGAGCCTCACCGACGACGAGGAGGGTCATGATACGCGCGGCGCTGGCGTATATCACGGGCTTGAGGTCGACCTCGCGCGATCCGGTCCCGGCTGGCGACAGCGCCGCCACCGCGTCGCGGGCGGCAGCGACGGCGAATGCATCCGCCAAACGTGCGAGCCGCCCCACGCTCCCCAGCGCCTTCTCACACGCCGAGCGCTGCCTGCGCCACTCTGCTCCCGGAGGCGCGTTAGTCAGGCCGTGCCTTAGAAGCTCGCCGATGGGGCCGCTGAGGGACTTGTCAGGCTTACCCAAGCCCCCCGCTTCTCCGTCGTGCTCGCGTAACAACGTCGCGGCGAGGGACGGGTCGCACACCACCGTCGTCGCTTCTAAACCCGATCCTGCGGTCGTGGCGTACGCCCCGCCCAGCGCATCTTCGTCGGTGGCCCACCGCGCGCGGTCACGGAGGGGGCATCTCGACGACCAAAATTCGCGCGAGGACGGCATCACACACGCCTGAAATGGAGAGATTCAGTGACATAACACGTCAGCTGCTCGTTACCGGAAATAATGTGCGGCCGAGGAAGAGCTCGTCATCTCCGGCAGGTGCGGCGTTTTTAGTGCGCCAGAGCGCAAGGTGTGTAGCGTTGCCTCTTTGCCTTTGGTAAGCCACCACCAGTTGCCGTATAGTTTTGAACGGCAATGAATAGACTGATTCTGCCTATACTCGCTTCGTCCGAGTCCACGCCGAAGTTTCCTAAGTGCCTATGCCCCGTCACGCAGTTTAAGAATTTTCTATTACGGCATATGGCTGTAAACTACGCGTCATCTACAAATACACCAGTTTGCGGCGTTTTGCGGCATTTTGGTTTTAGTAAGTACTTACAGGCAAACAGTTCGGTGGTGAACTATGCAATGACCCAAAAGGGTCTCCCTATTACCGACCATACGAAGGTATTTTTTTCTTTTGGTGATCTTTTGTACACATTGATGACGACGCACATCTTCTTCCAACTCGTTTACATCTTCTTCCAAGCCTCCTTTCGCCCAGGCGGCAGCTCCTCATCCTTCCGGTAGCTCTTGTGGTTATCGATCCTGTCCCCAGCCGCGTTCCCGCCTCCCATGTGCCCGCGGTTGTTCTCACCCGCCGCCGGGTCCCACTTACGCTCCAGCGCCATGAACGCCTCCGCCTTGGCGATGTTATCGAGCCACATCTTATCCACCGCCGGCGGCGTCGGTGTCCCGAGGTTGATACCCACGCGGTGCGAGTGTAGTGGCGTGATGGATCGCCCCGCCGCGGCGGACAGCATCTGGCACATGCCCTCCACGGACAGTCCCCCAGCGCCGGTGTACTCACCCTTGAACCGTAAGATTGCTGTTAAAAAAACACGACGTCAATCTAATTGCGCATGTAGCACTAAATATTAAAATAAACTCACCGGTTCCCGCGGGGGGCGTTTTTGGCACGGGCACGCGCCGTCCCTCCAGCGCGGCGTCCACCTCGCGCTGGTCCATGTGCGATAGGTCCAGCAGCTGCGGCCGCAGGTCCACTTTTCGCGTGTTTCCCTTCTTTGACGTCTTGGTAATCTTGAACGTATCGCGTGCCTGTAAACAAAACACGACGTCAATCATATTGCCCATACGATAATTAAAATAAACTTACCAACGCTTCGGCGACCCACTTTTTCCAATCGTCCGCGGTGAGGGAGGCGGCGAAGTCAGCCTCGGCGGCGGCTTCGGCGGCGGCTTCCGCGGTGGCAGCCTCGTCGTCCTCTTTGGCGGAGGCGTCGGGGATTCCGTCTCCGTTCTTACCCGCGTCGAAGAAACTGTGATGTTTACGGCGGGGTATTCAGTCGGGATCGGTCAGTCGGTGACATGATGAAATTGAAATGAATTGTGAGTCCGCGTGCTCGTGTGTGTGTGTGTGTGTGCGGTGCCTCGGTGGTCGGCGTCTCGTCAGCCTCATTCAACATGGTATTTATCAGCAATGAATTTCTGATCCGAAAGATGGTGTTTGACGCGTGTTATAATCATCGACCGACGAGATGGCGCCGACCCGGCAGCGACGTCACACACACAAACGAGAAACAAAACGACAACTGGGAAGACCGACAACGAGGGACGTTACGATGGATCGGGTACTCACGCTCCGCCGCCTTCGACGTCCCAGCTCGGGGCGTCGCCGCCAATGGCATCGATTGCGAGTTTGGCAACCGCGCCAGGTACCGCCACGTGGACGAGGAACTCCGCGCTCTCCAGCAGTTCGTTCATGGTCTCCTGCGAGGAAAAGAAAAAGAAAAAAAGTGTGGGTGATAGAATGAAATTCGTCAGTCGTCATCGGGTGGGGAAGGGTCGACGAAATCGAATCGGTGAAAACCATGTCTCTCTCTCTCTCTTTCTCCGCGGCGGCGGCTTGTTCTTCACGCGCGGGTCAGTAAACATCGCCAAATGAAAGTTGTGATCTCACGGATTTGTCAAACATCTAATTATGCCCGAAGGGCCAGTCATTCCCGACGCGTGTGATGAAGAACGATGCCACCGCGATGCAAAAGAGAGAGAGAGAGAACACGCACGCGCGACGAGTAGAACACAAGAGTCGAGCCGGGGTGGAAAGAAAGAAAGAAAGGGTCCTCCGATTTGTATCGACGTGATTGCGCACCATGTATCGACCGTTGAGGTACTTGACCGGCATGTCCTCGACGTCAGTCAGCCGCATACCCGCCGGGAGCTCCTCCGCCAGCCTCGCCCGGACATCCTCAGGTACCAACGTCTCCGTCAACACAATCTCCATCATCTCACACTCGGAACTCGCGCCGAGGGGGAGCGCCATCGCGGTCGAGATACGCGGGCGCGAGCTGTACGGCGATCGGGTCATGGACACGGGCAACGACGCTCGGCGGCACGCTCGCTCCAATAAACGGAGAGTGTCCAGATGTCCGATGAACGACTCCTTGCCATCCTTCGTGAACCGGAACCGCAGCCGCTGGGTCCGCCGCCCGTCGGGCTTGTAGTGACCTTGGAACACGGGTAGTGGGGGGACCTCAGCGACGACGTTTTCCCCGAATTCATCCCCGCACACGCCGCATTCGGTGCAAATCCCAGAGTGCGAACAATCCGGCACGGTGATTCCTTCCAGAGCCTTCTGTAAGTCAGCCTTGAGCCACCACTTGGCGATGCCGGTGTCGATGTGGTCCCACGGAAGCGGGGCGTCGAGCCGTTCGTCGGCCAACGCGCCGCGGTCCACGCGGCCTTTCCCGCCCCCGCCCTGACCCCTGTACTCCCCATCGCCTAGCTTTTCCATCACGTCCCATTCACCCGAGACGACTTGCCGGTATTTCCATGTTAAACCAGCCTCTTCGATCGCCCTGTCGAAGGACCAGAACGAAGAGTCGGCACCGTCCCACCACGTGGCTTTATGCGCCCCGAGCTCCCAGCTCCGTTTCACGACGTCGCACAACGAACGATCTCCGCGGCCGATGAAATCTTCCATGGCTGAGATGCGAATTGACGTCCAGTTGGACTTGACGTTTGGAACCTTACCGAGCGCCTCCTTTAAGAGCGCGCCGCGCCTGGCGAACTCCTCGGTGGAGACGCTGTGCCACTGGAACGGCGTGTGGGGTTTCGGGGTGAAGTTTGACAGCGTCAAAGTCAGGATAAGCCTATCCCTTTTCCTCGCCTTGTTTCCAGCAACCGTCTTTTGGAGCCAATCCACCGTCTCGGCAATTCCGAGGACGTCCGCGTCCGTCTCACCGGGCAAACCGATCATGAAGTACAACTTCACGTTTCTCCACCCGCGGTCGTACGCGGTCCGCACGCCGTGAAGTAACTCGTCGTTCGTGAGTCCTTTGTTCACGATGTCGCGAAGTCGCTGCGTACCAGCTTCGGGGGCGAATGTGAGTCCCTGTGAACAAAACACAACGTCAGTCTAATTGCCTATACGAGAATGAAAATAAACTTACAGCCTTGCCGGCGCCGCCGAGGATGTCCGCGATGGAATCGTCGAACCGATCGATCCGTTGCGACGGGAGCGACAGCGTGACGTTCTCATCCTTGAGCCTGTTCTTAATCTCTAAACCGACGCTCGGCAACGCGAGGTAATCGCTGCAGCTGAGCGAGAGGAGCGAAAATTCGTTATACCCTGTAAACAAAACGGATCACGTCAGTCTTAATTGCCCATGCTATACGGGAATAGAAATAAACGCACCAGTCTCTCGCATCCCCTTCTCAACCGCTTCCACAACCTTCTCCGGCGGGACGTCCCTGGCCGGGCGGGTCAGCATACCAGGCTGGCAGAACCGGCACCCGCGCGTGCACCCTCTTCGAATCTCAACCGTCAGCCTGTCGTGCACGGTGCTGACGTACGGCACTAGGCCAACCTGTGACCAAAACACACCGTCAATTAATTAATTGCCCATCCAAATGGTAATTAAAAGAAGCTCACCTGCAGCAGCGGGTCAGGGTCCGCGACGCGTCGTTTACACCGCGCGGGGACACCTTCCCGGATCGGGAACACCGCGCCGCCCCACCCGGGCGGGGCGTCGTAAAACCTGGGCGCGTAAATACCCTCAACCTCGGTGGCTAACCGAAACAAAGTTTCCTCCCGGTTACACCGTTCTTTCTTGCACTTCTTTAAACAGTCCCCGATCTCCACCATGACGTCCTCGCCGTCGCCCAACGCGACGAAATCGACAAAGTCCGCGACGGGCTCTGGATTGGACGTCGCCGTCGGACCGCCTATGAACACCAAGGGCCAAGACCTGTACACAAACAAAACACACCGTCAGTCTAATTGCCCGCCCGTGTGGAAATACAAATTGCAAATAAACGTACCCGTTCTCCACGTCCCACACCTCGTTAGGCTCATCGTCCCTTTCTTTCCACGTTAGCGGAACCCCCGACAGGTGCATCATCTCCAGCACGTTCACCGCGCCGAGTTCGTACGCCAGAGACATGCCGAGGGCGTCGAAGTGCTTCAAAGGCCGTTTGGACTCCACCGCGAACAAGTCCCTGTTTTTGGACTTTAGTAGCTGTAGCATGTCGTCCCCCGGGAGGTACGCGCGGTCGCAGAGCATACCGGGCTGGTTGTTGAGGATGGTGTACAGCACCACGTGCCCGAGGTTGCTCGCGCCCACTTCGTAGATTTCCGGGTAGGCCATCGTGAACCGCACTTGCGCGTCGTCCCAGTCTTTATGCCGCGCGCCGACTTCGTTGCCGAGGTATCGCGCGGGTGTTTGTATGCACGACCACTCGAGCTTGGTGAATCCCGCGATGGTTCCGTCGGATTCGTCGCCCGCGAGGAGAGCTTCCTCGGCGCGGCGCTCGGCGTCGGTGCGCGTGGGGCCTGGGGACGGCGCGCTCGGCGGGGTGATCACCGCGGCGGGGCAGAGACGCGATTGGGAGCGTCGGGTCCGGTTGGATGATTTGCCCGCATCAAAGAGTTGATGATTTGGGCGGCGCGAGGTGATGCGATGGGTGCGCCGCGCCGCGACGGTCAGCGCCGCCGACGTCTGCGTCCGCATCGCCGCGGACATGTCTTCGTCTGCGCGGTGACGACGGAACGAGGCTCGATGTCGGGAACGGCGCCGTCGCGTGGCGCGTCGTCCAGTGTCGCACCATCATCGACCTAGGTTATCATAAAGCAAAGCCGAGTCGCTTTTCGGCGATGATCGCGCGTGAGCTCTCGGCACTCTCGACACAGTCACTCATTTATTCTCTTGGACATGACTACTGTACCCGCGGACATAACTGGCCGACCCACACCCTACCCCTCGGTACGATGGCTGGGGACGGCGATGATGCGGCCCCGGCGGGTATCAGGGCGCTCAGAGCGTTCGCGAAGGCTCCACCGCACATGGTACGCGCGTCCGATACCCACGCCTGATACCCGCGACTCGCAGATGGAGATGACACAATTTCAACCAACGACAATCTCGGCGTCAATCTAGACTCACCACCCGTCCTTCTCTCTCTCTCTCTCCATCCGTTCAACTCAGACGGCATCCAGCGCCGCACGGGAAGGCATGTGCGAGCTCGCATACCCGGTACGCGAGGGTACGTCGGAGGAATCGTCCGAGAAGTCCTTGGCGGAAGTGCTCGATGCATGCGCCGAGACCCTCGAGCGGCTCGGAACGAAGATGAGTGGCGCCACCGCGCATGACATGACCGAACTCGCGATGCTCCACACCGCCGCCAAGACGCTCGTGCTTCGATGTAGCCCCAACACCACGATCAACCCGATGTGGACGAACGATCGGGTGAGCTCGAACCGCGGCTTACTCGACACGTGCTGGCTCACCTTACTCCACCGACGATGCGAGTGCGAGCACGAGTTGGTCACACGAAGGTGAGTTTATTTTAATCATCGTACGGGCAATTAGAGTGACGTCATGTTTTGTTCACACGCAGGCACCAAGCCGTCGACGAGCTCGCCGCGGTAATGGCCCACCGACGGGACTGGGACAGTCTCAAAACACTCGCACAGCTGTGCGCCGCCAGCGTGGCACCACCGGGTGCCGAGGGTGCCGACACAGCTGTGAACAACAACACGCGGTTCAAGGAGAAGGACCTGCTGGACGTGAGGTGCGCGGCGAATCTAGCGGTATCAATGGTGCAAGTCGCCGCGAATGAGAATTTGGAGATGGCCACCCCAGGGTCCGCTCGAGCCGCCGTGTTGACCACGTTATCGTCCCTCGCGGACGTGCCGATGATGACGATGAAACAGGGTGCCGAGGGTGCCGAGGGTGCCGAGGGGGGTGCCGACACAGCTGTGCGTATGAACGAGTACCCTCGCGAGTACGTGGCTTCAACGCTGATTCCAGCCGCGGTGAAAGCGGCGGATGCGGCTCCGAGCGGCGGCAAAGGCGAAGCCCTTCGCGCCAAGCTCAGGCAAACAGTTCTCCGTCTAGTGGGCAACGATAATGGCGACGATGGGGAGGCTGCGTTTGGGTTTTATCTCCTCTCGACGCACACAGCGCTGGTGTTGGGTCCGCCCGGTTCCAGTCGAGCCGCCGTCTGCGGATCCGATTCGAGCCTCACTGACTCGTTAGCCGCCGGGCTGGCTTCCGACGATTCCAAACGGAGGAAAGCGGCGATCAAGGCGTTGACGCACGGGTTGGGTTCCGAAACGGCTGAAAAACGGCCGTGGCTGGAACTCGTCGCGACTGTGGTCGCGTTTGACGATTTCGCCGCGCATCTCAACGACGCGGCTCGGAATCACATCGACGCCGTTCACCCCTCGCGTGAGGGATCCTCCGACGCTGGGTCCGACGGTTCACGCGCCGAAGGAGCCGTTACTGATGAAGATGAATCGTCGGAATCGGCGTCCGTTCAAATGCAAATGCCGTACGTATACGCGCAGAGCATGTGGACGCGGGGGCTACGACACGCCAACCCGACGGTCCGCGCGGGAACTTTGCGAGCGTTTTGCGACCGTGATTGGGAGGAGACGCATTTGAACCGTCGTGGAGGACATGAACCGTCGCGGATCGGGTCGTTGACGGAGGAGTTCATCGCGCGCGTGTTGCTCCCGTCGGCGATGGAGACGCCGGCGCTCGCGGCGGAGTGCGCGAAGGTGTGCGAACTGTGGATGAAGAACGCGGTTGACGAAGTTCAAACGGCTGACGAAACGGCCGCACCAGCCGATGAAACGCCGCGCGGGACTAGTCCCGGAACGGCGTTCGCCAGGGCGCGGTGCCTGGCGAGCGCGCTGGCAAAGTTGGCGGATTCGACCAACGTCGCCGGTCTCGACGCTGGGTGTCACATTTTGGCGGCGGCGACGTCCGCGGCAATCTCGAATGAAACCGCGGCTTGCGTCGCTTCGTCTTCCAGCGTCTCGAACGGTGACGCGTTTCTTCACGACGTCGCCGCCGTGATTGAAGTGTGCGGCGCTAAGCGTGGGGACCCGGAGGCGCAGACGCGGCAGATCTCAAACGCGATCACCGCGATTAAAAATATATGCCCGGCGACTGGGACTCACTGCACCCCCGGGGCGGTTCGCGCGGTGCTCTCGAAGGTGCCGGTTCACCTTCTCGACGGTACATCTCCCGACGGTCTCGGGTGCCGCCCCGGTTTCATCGCGTTGTTCACCGAGGGAGCGGACGAAGACTTCGTGGGCGACGCGGCGAGACGGTTCACGCGAAGTTTTTTAGCCACCGGGTATGAAACCCAGTCTTCAACTTTGTCATCGGGCGTCGAGGATGAAGCGACGGAGCTGGCGTTGATGTTCACGCTCACGCGCGGCGCACACGCGGCGGAGTACCTCGGCTCGATCGTCGAACGCGTGACGCACGAAGATGAAGGCGTCGAACGACGCGCGAGGTGAGTACTCATTTTTATTTCCGTATACGCACGGGCAATTAGACTGACGGCGTCGTGTTTTATCATATTCACAGGTGCCTCCTGCGATCTTTATATCGCCTCGGATCGTCCCTTGCGAATAATAACGTGAAGTGCGATTGGCTCCAACGAGCTCTGCGGAAAACGCTGGTGGATTTAGTGATCCCGTCCGCGATGGTTAACCTGGTCCGCGGCGTCCGTGATGCCGCGGGTTCGATACCCAGCGAGGCCGCGACGTGCCTCGAAGCCGTCGCCAGGTGGCGCGGCGCCGAGGTGAACACGCGGGGCGATAGAATCTCTCCCCCGGCTTGGAACTTCGTGGCGGCGGACCTGTGCGACCTTTGCGTCGATTTGAGTTCCGTGGACGACACCATCGTGGGCGACGATTGGGATTCCAGCCGTTACGACCGCGTGTGTGTCAGGCTGAACGCGCTGGGCGGCGTCGCGAGGGGCCTCGCGTCGGTTGCCGTCGACGCGACGGATTTCGAGAAAATCGGATCCGCGATCTCCGTATCAATCGTGAACCTCGAGAAGGTCATAACGGCCGTAACGGCTTCACGGCATGAACCGACACGGGTAGGGGACGCGCGCACCGCGGGGTGGACCGCCGCCGCCGCGCTCCTGTCCGTTCCCATCGGAAAAGGGGGAGGACCAATAAAGTCCGAATCCCTCTCGGCGCTCGCCTCCGCCGCGACGGTTCGGCTCCTGGACGACGCGCTGGAAGGGTTACCGGCCGTTTCACAAAACGCGTCCCCTGGTGGATCCACAGACGAACCGTCACACCGGCTCCTCGCCGGCCTCCGCGCGGTCCACGCGCTCGTCGAAGTCGTCGTGCCGATGTACCCGCGCGAACCGGAGTCGGGTCTGGGCCGAAAGATCGCGATCGCCGTGGAAAAATCGGTTAAAAGTTCTCGGTTCCGAAAAAACGCGCCGGCGTGGGCGGCTGCCACCGCGTGCGTCCTCCACCCGCGCCTGTTCGGATCCAGCCCACGGATGCATTCACGGGATGCAACGGATGACGGTTCATCTTCGTGCGCGATCGACGGCGTCGGCGCGTGCGCGTGGTTCGTCAGCGCGGCGGTGAAATCCGGGGGCAAGAGTGGTGGGTCACGAATTTTGAGAGTCGTGTCGCACGCTCTCGCGGCCAGGCTCGTTCGTTGGCCGGAGCACGCGCGTCACTACGCGCGCGAGGTGTGGGCGCTGGGTTTGTCGGGCGAGGGTGGGTTCACTCGCGCGGAGCGATTGGCGATGGCTCAGCACTGGCACGAAAGGGAGGTGGCTGCGGAGGTGTTAACATCGAATGGAGGTAAGAACACGTACGGGGATGACGCGGGGGCGCTCGCGGATTGGCTGGAGGATGGCGGGTGCGGTGGCGCCGCGGGTGGGCACGTCGCCGCGCGCGTCGCGGCGCTCTCCCTGGCGCACGCGCTCGCCCGCGCGGAGGCTCCAACCGGTTCAAGTGACGGTTCAAATAACGGTCGTTCAAGTGACGATTCAAGCGCCGGTTCGCGAGTCGTCTCTGCGGAGTCGTATCGAGCCGCCGCGCTCGACGGCGCCGAGGCTTTACTTCGCCACGGGTTAAACGCGGTCTCCGGCGGCGATTCGGATCTCACGCGGGATACGTACCGCCGCGGGTCAATCACGCACAGGCGCAAGGTGAGGGCGTGGCAGATGCTCTGCGCGTTGACGCCCGCGATTGATTCGTTGAGTCGGTGAGTTTATTTTAATTCTTTCGTATGGGCAATTAGTTTACTGACGTCGTGTTTTGTTTATTACAGGGTTCGATCCGCGGAGAAGGTGAGTTACTTTTTACTTTCGCATGTATGGGCAATTTGATTGACGTCGTCATGTTTTGTTCACAGGTTCGTCGACTTTTGGCGAAATCGCCGATGTTTCAGTCGCTGTCCAAGAACCGCGGGTTCGTCCGCAAGCTGGGCCTCACCCCCGAGCTTTTACCCAGCCGGCAATTAGAGTACGGTAACGGAAAAAGCGGGTCGCTGCCCTCACTGCCGGGCGGTACGGACGACGAAAACGACGAAGACAATTCAATCGCGTCCGCTTTGGCGAGGGCGGCGCCCGGCGCGATGGCCACGCATAACCTCCCCGGCGTTCGGTACGCTTATTTCAATTACCTTCGTACCTTCGTATCGTATTGGCAGTTAGACTGACGTCGTGTTTTGTTTACAGGTATTACGCCGAAGTTTTCTTCACGTTAGCCGCCAGGTCGGTGCCGAGCGTGATCAATGACGTGGCGATACCCGCGCTGCGTTCGGCGGACGTTAAACCCGCGGTGGCGTCGTCGGTGCGTTTCTGTTTGTTCTCTGACTGTTTGCCCATACTGACGTTTTGTTCAACACAGTGGATCCTCGTCGCCGCCGGTCACGTCGTGCGATCTAAAAACGATAAATCTTTTTCCAATAACGCTTCTTTCCGGAATAGTGTGGAAGATTCTCTGGACACCGCGAGGAAGGTTCTCGTCGCCGTGGTGCCGTGGGCGCTGGCGCATAACCACTCCTTACGGGTCTTCGCGCAGCTCGCGACGCACGCGTTGCTCGAAGCCTTCGGCGCCGACGCACTCGAGGCCAAAGCTTCTTCTTCTTCTCTCGATGATAAGGACAAACCCCCGGTCGAATACTCCGAGCGTTCGGTGCTTCGTTCGATCGAAGCGTTGCTGCGCACCAACTCGGAGATGGCAAAAACGCGCGTGGCGTGCGGCCCAGTGTTCGACACTCCGCTCCTTTGCGCGCCGAAGGATCTCTTAGCCGGGGCGCTCGACATCGTGAGTGGGCGGCGACTTGTGAGTTTCTTTTTATTTCGTACGAGTATTGGCAATTAGAGTGATGATGACGTGTGTTTTGTTTCACAGGAAAATACCAACGGGGGAGGTGAGAGCGGTCCCGACGCGGCTGGCTTTGAAGGCGCGCCACAATCCGCGCTCGTCTCCGTCGAAACGTTCCTCCGGACCAGCCGTGAGTCCCTGCGTTCGCATCGAGCCATAGAGGATGCGTGGCTGTGGAGGGACGCCATGGAGAGCGGTTGCGACTTGACGGGGGATAGAATTACCGGCGTCGTGGCCATCGGGGAAGATGATTCAATCGTCGGACACGGAGGCGTTTCTGGTAACGGCCGGGCTGGGGAGAACACGAACACGGACGGAGGCGCGTCGAGTGGCGGCGCGATGTCGCTGCAGAAGAAGGTGGAAGGTGTCGGGTCGGGATTGAACCCCGAATCGGAGGTTTATCTCGATGGGTTCGACTCGATGGCGCTCGCGTTGCGCGACATGGCCGAGGACGTCGACCGGGCGGGGATACGAACCGACACGGACGCGAACCGCCGCCCGCCCGGCCTCGTCGTCATCGCGTCCTTAGTGGATAAGATCCCGAACCTCGCGGGACTGGCTCGGACGTGCGAAGTTCTCGGAGCCGAAGCGCTGGTAAGTTTTAATTCTCGTATTTTAATTCTCGTATGGGCGATTAGGCTGACGTCGTGTTTTGTTCACAGGTGATGGCTGATCGAGATCGAACCGTGTCGCACAAAGACTTCACCGCCGTGAGCGTCACCGCCGAACAATGGCTCCCGATCCGCGACGTCTCCATCGCAGGGCTGGTGCCTTACCTCTTACGGCTACGTCGCGAAGGGTACACATTGGTGGGCCTCGAGCAGACCAGAGGCGCGGTGAACGTAAACGCTTTTCAGTTTCCTAGAAGGACGGCGCTGGTTTTAGGCCGGGAACGGGAGGGAATCGACGCGGACGTGCTGAGCGTGCTCGACCAATGCGTGGTGATCGAGCAGAAGGGGATGATCCGGTCGTTGAACGTGCACGTGTCCGCGTCGGTGGCCATCGCGGCGTACGCGAGGGCGCATTAGTAGTTAGTGTGATCGAATCGAATCGCCTAATCATAACCGTAATTAGTGATCAATAGTACCTCTCGAACAACGCCCCGGGCCCGCGAGTAGATCCGAGCGACGCGTCCAGCGCCTCCAGCTTATCCAGCAGCCTCACACCGCCCCCAGGCTCCTCATCCCCATCCCCATCCCCATCCGGGTCCCCTCTATGAGTAAAGTGACTGAGCGTCTGCGCCTTGGTCCCGACTGGCGACGCCGCCGCTCGGCCGCTATCTCCCAGCCCGGTTGAAAACACACCTGTACACAAAACACGGCATCAGTCTGTCAAATTGCGCGTACGAGAGAATTATAATAAGAAACTCACCAATCTCATCCGATGATGCGAAGACCATCCTGTTCACCGACGCCTCGCGCCGCGCCAACTCCGTCTCTGCCTTTTCCTCGTACTCGATCGCACTCGCCATGACGCCGTCTGTGACGTCGGCTATGTGTTCAACCTTCGATCGACGGTTCGAGAGGTACACGTACTCATCCTCCGCCAGTTCCTCGGCTACTCTTTGCGATTCCGAAAGTAAACGAGCCTGAAACAAAAACATAAATAATTTAGTATGGAGTATGGGCAAACCGTTAGAAAAGAAAAATAAATGCTCACCTCGAGCTTTGTGGACGCCTCGGCGAATTTGACGTGACGTCGCCGCACGATGGACGCGCGCCACTCCGCGTCCGTCGCGCGTGCCTTGGCGCGGGCGAGCGCGGCGGTCTTCTGCGCCTCTTCTTGCTCCGCGGCGCGACGCGCGAGCTCGGCGACGTGTTCCGCTTCAATCGCCTCCTTCTTTTGGCTGTAAACAAAACACGACGTCAGTCACGTTGCCCGTACGAGAGTTGAAATAAACTTACCGAACCGCGTCGAGTCGCATGGCGGTCCGTTCGCGCGTCGCCTCGCGTTCCGCGTCGAGCCTCGCGAGGTGCGCCTCTTTCCTCCGCGCCACGCCGTCCAACCTTCTCTGTTTCTCAGCCACCCGCCGTTCCTGCCGCACCTGTAAACAAAACACGACGTCTCAATCCAATTGCCCATACGAAGATTAAAATATACGCACCAAGGCGTCAGCCTCGCGCTGCAGCCTGGCTCGAGCGATTTTCTGTGCGGCGAGCTGAACAAAACACGATGTCAGTTTAATTGCCCATATGCAAATAAAAATAAACTCACCTCGGCTGCGGCTGCTTCAAACGCGGCGCGTTCTTCAGCTTCCACGAGCTCCAGCTGCTCGCGCTGCGCCGCCCTGGCGCGGGCTTTGACCCCCTTGTTATCGGACAGGTCCGGGATGACGATAGAGTGGGTAGAGTGGGAGGACGTATGACTTAATGGGGAGGCGGCGTATGGCGGCGCCGAGCCCGGTCGTTTTTTCTTCGGAGTCGGAGTCGGCGAAGGCGCTCCGGCGAGCGGTACGGAGTACCCGGGTTCGATTCCCGTCGGGAGCATCGCGCCCGCGTTCTTCGCGAACGCCTCGCGCGTCGTCGCCGTCGCGGAGACCCTCGCGTCCTCCGCATTTCTCTCCTTCTCCTCAACCGCTCGTTCTTCCTCGAGTCTCACTCGAGTTCGCTCGCGCTGTCAACAAAACACGACGTCAGTCTAATTGCCCACATGATGAAAATAAAGATAAACGTACCATGGCTGCAGAAAACTCGCGGTCCTCGACCCGCCTTCGCTCCACCGAAGCCCTCACCTCCTCCTCTATGCGCGCCAGATCAGCCCGTTTCTTCGCCAGCGCCTCTTCACGTTCCGCATCGGCGCGCGTCGATTCGTATCTTTCGCGCTCCAGCGCCTCCAGCGTTCGTCGTTCGATCTCCGCGTGATCGATACGAGAACGGCTCGCGTCGGATTCGACCCTAGGACTGGACGATAGAAATTCAGCCTTCTTACCGCTGAAGCACGGGGTATTCGCCTTGCGCACGAGCCTGCCTGGGGACCCATACGAGCCCGCGAGCGCGCTGCTCGGCCGGGGAGTCAGCGAACCATACGGGGTGCGTTCAGCTCTTGGAGAAGGAGAAGGAGTCGTTTCATCGAGCGTCGAGACTTTCCCTTTCTCTTTTTTGGAAGTCGCTTTGGTCCCTCCCCCTGTCAGGTTCCGCGATCGAGCCGCCTCTTTCTCCCGAACACGTTCACGTTCCCGCGCGAGCTCACCCGCCTGTGCCAGCTCCTCGTGACTCGCCGCGGACGCGATCGCGTTGAGGTCGTCGAGCACCCTGTCCGCGTCAGCCTCCGCCTTCGCCAACGCTGCAAAGACTTTTTCATCCGTCGCGTCTCTGAGTTAATAAAACACGCCGTCAGTATACTAATTGCCAATACGAGAGAAAATTAACTAAAATAAACTCTCACCTTTTTTTCTTTCGTTCGTTTTCCCGTTCCCGCGCCTTTAGTTCCGCGTCCGCTGCGCCGGAGAGTTCCTTCGCGAGTTGCTTGACTTCGTGTGGGTCGCCACCGAGCGCCTCGCGTCGTGCGAGCAGGGCGTCGAGGCGCATCTGCGTCTCCTTGCGCCGCCGAGCGTTGATCGACGACGGAGTTTTGGAAAATACTGTACACAAAACACGACGTCAGTACGCTAATTGCCCGTACGTACGATAACCAAAATAACCAAAATAACCAAAATAACCAAAATAACCAAAATAACCAAAATCAACTTACCGGGATCGGGTCGTGGTACTAACGATGACGGGTCGCATCCAGCCTTGAGACACACGATGCATGACCGCGGGGACGTGAGGGAGACCTCGAACCCTTCCGGTTTCTCGTTCCCGGGCGTGTACAGGGCGCGAAGATCCTCCAGGGTACCGCGGAGGACGTCGTCGTCATTCTCGGACGAGCGGTCTTCGATGTTGTTAATTCGGTCTTCGTCCGTCATGACGCGCGGGTCCCGGAGCTTGAGCCGCAGCCGCGTGGCCCACGGCGCGTCGGGTTCATTCACCCGTCGTTGTGACGTGTTGAATCCTCCTTTTACTTTCGATGGGTTGAACACCCGGCCGCGGGGCGGGCCTGGGACCGGCACGCGCCGCGAGTCATCTAAATCCTTGTCGTTGATTTCGGGATGATTTAGGCCGTCGGAGGAGCCCAAGT
>JACLAB010010638.1_pt1 | contig 30487 bp, 37 predicted proteins | sample 8027921 | NCBI WGS metagenome assembly JACLAB01 (sample SAMN15725117, study PRJNA655200) | protist metagenome | isolation source: fluorescence activated cell sorting (FACS) single amplified genomes of... | place: USA: West Boothbay Harbor, Gulf of Maine | collected 2000-07-19 | reverse complement strand
TCATGGACGAAGCTGACCAGTTACTAGACATGGGTTTCAGACCCGACATCGAAAAGATTTTGGCGTTGTTGCCTCAGAAGAGTGCTAGACAAACCCTCTTGTTCAGTGCCACGATTCCCAAGACAGTTAAGGAGGTCGCAAGGCAGGCTATGAAGGGAGACTTTAAATTTGTAGACACTGTGGGAGAAGAGGCAGAACAGACGCATAAGCACGTCAAGCAGGAACTAGTGGTGTGTCCTCAGTCAGACATTATCAGCTCCCTCGCAGAAATTTTGAAACGTGCAATTGCTGAGGCGAATAATGAGCACAAAATCATCGTGTTTTTCACCACGGCGAGGGTTACAGGCTTCATGTCAGAGCTAATGAACCTAGCTGGATTCCAGATCCTGGAGATGCATTCCAGAAAATCACAGGCACAGCGTACCAAAACGTCCGATAGATTCAGAACGGCGAGATGTGCCATTATGTTCTCTTCCGACGTGTCTGCTAGGGGCATGGATTACCCTGACGTGTCTTTCGTACTGCAGGTATGCATATATTGTATGTTTGCTATCCTTGGTGTATCATAGAAGCCACAGATAGCTCTGTGCTATGTACCCCTACTAACAATATCCCTTGAATCTATTGCACTGCAGGTTGGGCTCACTGATAGAGAGCAGTACGTGCTATATATGTATATTATGTTACTACATTTCATGGAGTCTCGTACCGTTGTGTGCTCTGTGATGTTGTCACTCATAGTCGCAACCCTGATCAACCCACCGTACGTCCACCAACCCATAACGTCAACAGGTACATCCACCGTCTTGGGCGCACAGCCAGAGCTGGAAAGAGTGGTAGTGGGATGCTACTACTAATGCGTGAGGAAGAGCGACAGATGAGAAGAGATTTACATGATATGCCTTTGATTAGCTTTGTCCCAGCGGTGAGTATGACTACCTTGGATGCCACTAGAGCCGCCTTGGCCCGCGTTTCGAGAAATGCGGAGCTGAGAAAATCTGCCGAACAGGCGTATGGCGCGTGGTTAGGATACTACAACACGAACTGTAAGAAGTGTGGCTGGAACAAGGAGCAACTCGTACGTTTGTGCCTGAATATGAGTGGACTTAAGAGGGTTATAAATCTGTACCACTGATTGCATATTCAACACGGAGTATTTATATGAAATGTCTAACTTAGCATATTATCATGAAGACTCAGCGTACCATCATACTTATCCTCAACATCCATCGTCAACAAAATATGCTTTCCACCTATTTACAGGTACAGAAGGCCAACGAATTTGCCCAAGATCTAGGTCTTACGGATCAGCCTAAACTTCAGAAAAAAACTATTGGAAAGATGGGACTCAAAGGCGTGCCTGGACTACTCACAGAGTAAGCATTAGAACCAGTTAGTATTAAGTAATCAACACATAGCAAGTAATTATAATTCCTTCGGAGTGGTAGATGATATTAAATAATAGTAAAGCGATTTTGATTTTTTTGTCTTGTTCTTAGATATAAATGCATGACAACTTGATCCCCCCTTTCTCCTCCCTCCACTTCCTATGTATGTTACATAGACAGAAAAACTGCCCTAATACCCCTAGTACACTAATCCTTTTCACCTCTAATCCTGTCATCTTCTAATCTTCATCCTCCTCATCCTCGCCCGCTGTGACCTCTACACCAACAATCTGTTGCATGGTAGACCCCGGGATGACAGTGGCTCTGGGGGCTACGGGGTTTGACGCCTCTGGATCAGATATAGATACCATCGTGTATAATCCCATGAAAAATAAAGCTGCACCCGCGACCGTCATTAGCACCTCTGATGTTGAAACATGAGGAGCGTCGAAATCAAGCGTTGCCTCGGGGGCCACAGTGTCATCCCACACGAGCTCCACCTCCTCAGGCAGCTGTTGATTGATAAATACGATGAGATAGGTTAGGTTAGATTGAGCTAGAGAATAAACATGATCAGGAGAGAAATGTCACAGTTTGCGGCACAACGAGTAACGTTCCATACGCGTACCCTATCTGTAGGAGGTTTATTTCTGGCAAATGGAGGAAGCATAGGTGTAGGCCGCCCTGCCCCGCCTAGCTTGACCGCCGATGTCGATATTTTCCTAAAACTAATCTTTGATGCTTTGCACAAACTCCTGGCCGCTATCATATTCACTATGATGGTATAAAGAATCAAGATATACTGTGGAGGCAAATGAACCTACTGTGGAACTATGATCACTTATAAAGTGTGTCGCTAGAGCTATTTTTCAGCATAGCGGCGTGACTTATTGAACGTTTATCTAAACGTACATTTTTTTTACTCTTTTACACCTTTGAAAAAAAAAAGCCGACCTATGGATCGAGTCCAGATTTGCAAAGATTTGCGCCATGACGCGCGTAAAATCAACTGATACCCCATCTTTTTCTGCCGCAGCAGTGGTGGGCTACCCAGTCGCACTCCGACGGAATGAAAAAGTGCTCTGGATTCGAAGCATCATGATATTTCACCATAAAATCTACAGCACGTCACCGTGCTACCAGGCTCAAATCTTGCTTACAAATCAGGCAGATTCTCTGATTTAAGAAATTTTTGGTACCCCTTCGTGACAAAACCTTATTCTTGATATAGCATTGGAGTACGTTTAATTCACTTCGATTATAATGGAGTTCAGCAGGGCGTCACTGGAGGGTCCATTGCCGACAAAAAGCGCCAAGCCGAAGGGTCAGAGGAAGAGTAAAAATGAGGGCTCAAAAACCAAAGTAGCTCCAAAGGCCAGAGTAGAGCGAGTTTTGATCAACAACAAGAACACACAGTATGCTGTGATAGCGAGAATGAGCAAGATATTAGGCTGGCAAGTCTCGCAACAAGATCCGGAAAGTAAGGACAAATCTGCAGGTTAGTAGTTCATCTTGGGAGGACCATTGTTCCATACTACGACTATGACATACCCTATTTGATGGATCTTGAATGCTGTGCTGTAGCTCTATCTTATATATGAGTATCATGACCATCATGCACAATCATCATACTCATAGTGACCCTTATATTTGACTGCGATCCATCTAATTTGCGTAGAATGGACAGTATACTGGGCAGATAGTGGGTTAAATGTAGATAGACTGGTACGCACCGCCAAGAGCTTCCAGCGGTTGAACCATTTTCCAGGAATGGTGCAAATATACAGAAAAAGCAATTTAGCTCGATCCATGATGAGGATGCAAAAAGTGTGTCCGGAAGCGTACGATTTTTTCCCAAAAACTTGGATATTACCCTTCGAATCTAACAATGCCCTCCGTTATTTAAAGGAAAATGGTACTGAGCCCGATATTGCCTCAAACCACAGGTGCATTATTGTAAAGCCATCAGGAGGAGCGCAGGGAAAAGGAATCCACCTAGCCATTAGGCCATACCAAATTAGGCAGAATGAAGATGCAGTCGCTCAAGTATACGTGACTAACCCGCTACTGCTGGATGGACTAAAGTTTGATCTGCGGATTTACGCCTTGGTAACGTGCTGTGATCCGCTACGAGTGTTGTTATATCGAGAGGGATTGGTCAGATTATGCACTAAGGAATATGTTCCCCCACATATGGACAATGTGGACTGCACATTCATGCACCTTACCAACTATGCTGTAAACAAGCACAATCCTGAGTTCGTGGAGAACAATTTCGAGGAGGAGGGCGATGCAAGTAAACGGAGTCTGGCCTGGTTATGGGATTGGATGAGAAATAGGGGTATTGATCCCTCAGAAGTACGTTTTGTGACGTGCTATATATATGTGTATGCTGCCCAATCCTGCCCCAGCAACTTGAATAACTGCCACTAACTGACCATTGCGACGTACGCTTGATTCATGCTCGTAGGTTTGGACATCTATATCTGATGTCATAGTGAAAACGCTCATCGGTACGTGCGTGCGTAAGGAGTGTGAGGGATATCAGTGAGCTAGTGCTTGAGGGCCATATATATACTACACTAAGCAAACTTCACGCTAATACTGGCCCTAACCCTAACAGGCATTCAACCTGGATTGGCCCAGAACTACCATAGTTGTAAAACTGGAACTGACAATCGAACTCCTTTTACTTGCTTTGAATTGTTAGGCTTCGATATTTTACTAACAAATGATTTGAAGGCTGTGCTGATAGAGGTAAATCACACACCTTCCTATAGAACTGACTCGGCTTTGGATAAATACGTGAAGGAGGGGCTAATAGAGAATACCTTGCGCCTGCTAAATGTCAAGGAGGACGATAAAGAGAAACATTATGCTAGGACAGCAGCGGCTTCGCAAATACGATTGTATGTGCTTTATATAGCACGGGCGGGACTCTTATATTAACCTGATGTTTAGCGGTTGGAATATGTGGCGCAAGCTTTTTATTGTTTTCTTTTCATCTCGTACCGATGTGTATTTTGTTGTGTTTTCACTTTAGCGAGTCAGCTTCACTAATCCCTTCCCGTACGTTCATCCTTCCACCCTGCTTATGTAGGTATGGCAAGACATTTGACGAAATAGAGGGTCAGGGAAGCAAAAAAACTCGTCTTGCCCGCCCCATTAGCCGCACCAAACAATGGGAGCTTTATCTTAAAAACGAGAGGAAGAACATAGCAAATTTCGATCTCATCTACCCTAGCAATGAAGACTCCTCACAACCCACGTACGGAAACGAAGTCCTGTACGTGCTATATATATGAGTGCCACAGATTCGGATGTTTTACGCATTTTTTTTCTAATAACAACCGCATGTACTGATATCAAAACAAATTGCAGATACGAAAAACTGCTCAGACAAGCTAGTAGAGTATCATGGACCACTGTAACTAGACCTTTACTGTCTTCTCAAGATGCTAGTCCGACAAATAGTGGCAGTACTAGGCTTGGCAGCGCGTTTGGCAGCACTGTTAGTCCTGTAAGCATTGGTAGTAGTAGTGGTCCTAATACAGGCGCTGACAGTATCAAAGTAACAAGTAGGTCTAGCTCTCCAAGTACAGTTTCAAAAAAGAAAAAGAGCGCCGCTGTCGTGTCAATGGCTGCTAATGTCGAGAGTACTGATATATCTTACAACACTGATGATGGCGGTTACGCCGATAATAATGGCAATCCTGGCAATGCTGATTATAGTTCCATCACTGGATCCTCACCAGAGAGCACAGAAGATGATAAAATAGTTGACTCAATTAATGATGATAATACTGGCAATGTTAGTACTGGTAATGCCGATGATTTGCTGCCAAACCTGGAATCCTCGCTCATCCACCTGCGGAAGGGCATACAGAGCACACTGCTATCAATAAATCAACATGCAAGTGCCAGTAAGGAACCAAACCAGCTCGAAAATCTGCTCGAAAATAGCGTTACTAGTAGCGAAGGTGATACTACTTGTGATTTACCTACCATATTCATCTCTCCAGATACGAGCATGGAAATTTCCTGTTCCCACAATGATGCCGATGCCTACAGAGAAAACGCTGGCGATAAATTCAGCGATAGATCAGCAGTAGACAGTACCGGTCTCGGCAGTGCTTCGGTGGATGTGATGCTTGAGACGTATGACACGGATCCTGGAAGTTACAGCACCGTTATACATGACAATTCCCCTGAACGTGCTATACATGCCAATTTTCTTGAACGAAGCGCCGTAAGTGCTTCTAGGGGCCGTACAGCTACACCCCCTAAACGTGCTGTAGGATCCTCTGCTTGTCCGGGGCCGCTATCGCCGAGGAAGGTTATCAGCAGCAGCAGCAGCAGCAGCAAATCGACAGCATTGGTTGTCGAAGATTTAGACAGAGAATTAGATTCCTTTCTCCACATTACTGGTACCACCAGTAATACTAGAAATACTAATAATACTAGTAATAGTAGTAACAGAGACGAAACCGCGGACAGTACCAGTGGCATGAAGAGTTACAAAAATGATATTAATTGTATCCATGGAAGCAACCTTAGACAGAACTACGCAGCATACCGCAACAAATGGATGGATGCATACAAAGGAAAGTACCAGGGTTAGTTTAGTGCAGCAGTAATGGCGATGCTCATGTTACATACGCTGCCCGAAACATTTAGATATAATTAACATAGAGATGGATTTGTGGATTTGTAAGTCTTGTATTTCATAGAAAAAGTTTCATGCCCTCAAATCTTTGGTACAAAATGAAACTCTTGTGTGATACTCTCATGTTCGATAACGCATTGCGGACGATAGAGTCCAGTGATAATATAAATATGGGTTGTGGCAAAAAATGGAAAGTAAATTTTGATTTCAGATGTTGTCGCGTACGCAGAATACAAGCTGCTAGGAAAGGAAACACGAATACCATAATACATACTCTTTGAAATGTGCTATAGATATATATTGCATTTCAATAATTATTCACGAAACTGGGATTTATTAAAGGCCTCGATCAAGAATTCAGGATGAGTGGGTATGAAGAAATGATAAGTGTGAACAAAAGCTCTTAAATTTATTATATATTTTTTACTTATCTTTAGATCATTGAGAAAACAATAAAAAACTATCTTTTGGGTGCTGGTGCATTCAACCAGCACATAGGTGGATGGGATGTCTCATCTGTTACTAGCCCTCGCGATGTGGTGCCTCTACATTCGTGCTAGTGCATTCTGTTTGTATGTAATAGTAACTCTTTCATTGGATTTAAAATACTTTACAAATCACATGCATTGCATACATCATCAACCTTTATCTATTCTATCTATCATTTAGACAGAGACACAGGCAGGTACACGTCGAACCTGTGTGTGGATCCCGCTACACACGATGATGGGGGAGTTAAGCCATAATGGAGATGATCGTTACCATATGTATCACTGTTGATGTCCCCTACCTTCTGCAGCTGATCCGTGCCAAGTGGTCGCTTTACCACAACCTTCGTATTTGCCACTCTCATAGCGTTACGCAGTAAATTCAGGTTATTTCTATTGTTTCCAGGACCAGTTACTGATCTTCCTATTATTCTATGCATCATTTGCGATTCTTTTTTCACTTTCGCCTTCTTCCCAATTGTGTTAGAGGGGTACATGGGATCTAAATAGACAGAAATTGATATAGAAGGCAGATGTGTGGCGTCTTCTTTCTCTGAACTTATCTTCTGGTGGTAAATTTTCCCTAAAATCGATGCTTTATCATCCAAAAAAGAGCCAATATCCGCGGAATCCTGATTCACCACGACCATCCTTTTGCCTAGTACTGGGTCGAATACTGTTAGGCGCCCTACAGCATCGTTCAGTAAGTGATACATTACGGGGTTGCGCTCTATGAGAATTACTCGATACCCCGATGCGGCCAATAATAGTGAATCCCGACCTAACCCTGCAGTGAAATCGAATACAATCGGCATCTGTTTCCCTGCGCTATCGCCATCCATAACTCCTCTCCCCATAGATTTTACTAGCAGTTCCCTATTCCAGGACTTAAGTCTTTTCTGGGTCTCTGGAGTAGTGAAATCGATGCAAAATGGGGTCTCTTTGACCGTACTGGAGGATCCCCAACGCAACTGCAAAGCACTCGTTTCCTGGTTTTTCTCCAAGATCAACCCAGTTTCATCCACTAACCCATCCGGCGGCACTAGATATTCCGTGCCCAATTTTAATGACTTCAAAAGCTCTTCAGAATACACAGAGATTGGGACGACTGTGTTTTCATTTGTATCGTCGCTTGCAGACATCATCCTCGTATTCAACGACAACTGTGGTTTCAGTCGTAGGATATGTCTAGCGGAAATTTTGACTGCTTTACATACGCTAAAACTTACGAGGAAGAGCATAATTATGAAAAAGGAGGCGCTTTGCCAATTCATGGAACAAATGCAGGCTCTGAGGGTATATTACAGGCTGTTATGCGATTTAAAATTTTAATAACCTTAATTTACCACGCAGAAGTGCCAATACCTCACTTTAATGCCCTATGATTTTGGTTGAACGCCTAATTCCAAATTTTGACAGCTTTGCTTATATTTTTCGAAAGTGCCCTCGTCGTGGCCCGCGGCCCATTTCTCATTTAATTGTGAATTAAGACCCTGCATTTCGACTATCACGAGAGAGAAGATTCTATATAGTGAAGCTGCTGGTTGTACAATACTGAGTCGTCTCCGCATTATCAAAAAGATAAGTTACGGCTATTTTTAGGCAATTTGAGGTTACCATATCTGAACTTTGTACCCTAACCCTCTTATTTGTTCAGACCTTTGTATCTAAGTTTTTGCCATGTTTGCTGAGGAAAAAGGCACGAAAGAAAAAAGCGATAGCGTTTCAATAACTTCGAATGACATCGTCTTTAAAGATGGAGTTTATGATGATTATCCGATGGAGCCATGGTATCTTTGGCCCAGGATCTATATCGAGCGATACCCTCAAATCTTCGTAAGAATCGGTACCATCGGTGTACTGATCATTCACGTATTCAGGCGTCCTTTATGGACATACAAACAAGGAGGATGGTCCGATTTAGGGCTGTTCCCGGCATTCGGGTTATCGAAGCTACAGTGCATACCTGCCGCAATGATGGACCTGCTATTGATGATAGTGATCTTTTACGGGCTGCAAAACATCATGTCTGACCACGCACATCCCATACCTGAATCTAGGAGACAAATTCTCACGTACATCGCTCTGCCGTTAGCAGTCATCAAGACTTTGGGTACGTATATGGGGGCCATAACTCTATACCATTGGTATTATATCAGCGATAAGTAGTTCATATAATAGGCCTTATATAGCTTTACTATATGCAAGCGTATGCGGCCCATTGCATGTAGGCATCACAGTACTTGCTCTGAATTTAACAATCAGTAATCAACCCCAAACGTTAAATATCTACAGAGTTGGTAATCACCATGATCCTATATGCAAACACGGGTAGTCCCCAATTTTGCCTTTCGCCGATAGAGGCTCTATTGATGATAACTGTGGAGCCGTGTTTCGAGAGTTCGCTCTACAAGACCATGTACGTGCGACTTAGAGGGCTTACAAGGCTACCTATCTGACCATTGGTATCATATTTAATACCGAATAGTTCATTAGGGGAACCCCGTTTAGCTCTATTACATCCTTGAGTATCATAAACACCAAGTGTAATCACCGTAATTATAACCCCAAATAATACAAATCCATCAACTATGCAGGTATCGGTCCCTTCCATATTTCGGTGGACTCATGTTCCTATTAACGTGCGTGGTACTGTCATGGTCGGTGCTGGGCATGGTTGTTATGAACCACGGGGATTACGTCGACCCATACTTCCCTTCGCTAGATCAGGCCATGTGGAACATGCTTATGGTGCTAAACACTGCCAACTGGCCGAACCCCATCATCCCGTCGTATAATCAGAGCACTGGATATTTTCTTTTCTTCCTCATGTACGTGAATATAGCTGATATATGTGGGGTTCTTTTTTTTGGTAGGCTGTAGCTTCACGTGAGAATCACATTTGTTACCGAATGGCACATGTGAAAGCTGTGATATAGCTCTACTACTCCCTCAGCTATCATGAGCATATAACGGTCATGCTCAAAATATCCCGTACGTCCCTCGCGCACGTCCCTCGCGCATCCTTCGTCATGACAGGTACTCCGTCTTGGTTGACTGGGGTTTCCTAAATTTAGTGCTAGGTTTAGTAGTTGCATTCTTCGAAGAATCCTGGGCGGCTACTGGAGATGACGTGGATGTAGACGCTGTTCATAAGGCCGAGCTCCTAGTAACTTCATTTGGTGCAAGTGCTTCCAGTAAGAATAGGCAGATCCAGGGTTCTCACGGAAGTATCAATGCTTCCATTGACGACACTAATGGCACTACTGCTGCTGCAAGCACAAGAGCGCCAAATACTGAAGCAAACAATGACTACCCAACGCAAGCATACGGCGGAGGGATGGAGTTGACGGTGAGAAGTTCCTCGCATTCTAAGGGAGGCAATGCAGGGGATGACGTTAACGTGCGAAAACATTCAATAACCACCAGTTCTAGCTCTTGGATGTACGTGCGGTATATCATAGTGGAATGGCAGTGCACGCATGGGACGGGAGGTTCATACCAAACTGAACGTGCTATATATAGCATGCGGCGGGAGGTTCATACCAACCTGATCTTAAGGAGTGTCTACTATCACGATTAATAGACATTCATCTCGCACCAATGTGTTCCGTTGTGCTCTTACTTTCACAAGTCAACAACACTAAATCCTCCACTCACACCCCATCCGCCCCGTTCCCTATAAACAGGTCTGAACTCAAGATCTCGGAATGGGAGCCTTACATAGAGAACAGGTAGGTTAAATGTGCTAATATAGATGAGATTCAGAAGACAATAACTCTCCATCATAATTATTGCATAAACTGCTGCATGGTGCATATGGTGGGCTTGGCATAGTTCTAACACATCTTAGATTATCATTATCGTCTAGTAAGATCAACATATTAATAATGACCCTCTTAACTTTTTTTGACATCAATACTGCAGATACTTTAACATGTTCACAGATGTAGTGCTATTCATCCTAGGATTTAATTTCGTTTTCGGTAACAATCCCAAGACCATTCTTAACGTGCAGATTATCCTCAATGCGGCAGAATTGCTTCTCAGGATATTTGTACGCAAGGGCGACTTATGGGAATGGATTTGTGTGTATCGAAACTTTTCCAACGCTTTTCTTATCAGTGTGCTGTTTATGACAGCTATTTCTTATTTTTCGCTTTGCGGGCCCAACGGACCAGAATTGCAAGACACAGATTCTTGCGATGTTAGTGCTCTAAACGGCACTATGCATAGCAATATGGACGGGCGAGTTGTAGGTGCCATCATTTTTATTCGAATCTGCATCCTCATCAGAATATCACTGGTCATGCGTAATTTCACTTGGGATTACTTGCCCAAGAGGTACGCACTATATATTATAGCACGGGTAAACCAGTGTATGGGGCGTTAGGCTCATACCAACTTGACTAGGACTACAAAGCTGATCCACATGTGACTGCTCTGAGTTCACTCTACTGCCTTTGGAATCAGGATCTGGTACCGATGTATTCTGTTGAGTAATTTTCCTTTCCGGAGTCAGAATCATTGATCTCTACACTACATACGCTAACATACGAACCCTAACCCCCCATATAACACTACAACCCAAAAATACAGGTATCAGAAGGAGTATATTCGTGCCGTTGGCATCATTGTAGAAACGTACAAAGCTTTGACCCACCTAGTGATCATGATCTTTACGGTTATGTGCGTACATGTTGGCAATCTTCTTTTATTAGAGTTGTTTCTCTGTACTATTCAATACTGTAAGCTCATTGATAGTCTTAATCATTAATCATTAACATGCAGTATCATCATACTAATAATGACCCATAAACATAATCTACCGCACGTTTGCAGGTACATGTTCTCGGCCATCGGACAGCAACTTTTTGGAGGAAAATTGAGCAAAGATCCTTCATTACCAGGTGCAGAAGCATTATTCGAGTCTGTATACCGGAAGAGTGGGTATTGGCCGTTAAACTTCAACGATATGTTCAGTGGATTCACCACAATGTTCACGTTGTTGTACATCAATAATATGCAAATTGTAACCGCGGGTTGCAGCGCAGTTACATCTAACTGGGCTGAACTATTTTTCGGAATATTTTACGTCATTGGAGTACTGTACTGTCGTAACATATTCACATCTTTTTTGTGGTCCAGAATCGGTAAAATTTTGGATCCAGACGAAAATCCCATTAAAGAAGAGGAGTTTGAGGAATTATTACTTGATGACAATGGTAACCCGATTAATAATGCTATGCTTGAAGACAATAATATTACAGCTAGTGTTGATAGTGAGTGTGGTACTCTAGAGACGATCGACGAAAATCAAAAGGATTATGCAAACTTTCCCAGTACTCCAGTCGCCTTCAGACCTAGCGAGTCCAGTGGTACGCGTGCGTGTTCAAGTGAATTTTGTAGAAGAGTGGTGTATCCAAATCAGTGGTGTATTATTTCACAGTGAGTGGTGCATGCGAAATACCTTGTCTAGCTGTGCTTCATTCTTGTCGTGAAAGGTCATCACAACCATCAACTAATGACTTTCAACCATCTATCGTACGTAATTCACTATCATACTAATATATAATGACAGGTAAAAACAATATTGGCAGGCAGAATGGTGGTGCCACTAAAAACAGCCCATCTAGCAAAAAAAATAAGTCGCTGGCTGAGATCATGCTTGATGCTGCGGATGATAGTGAAGTGGAACACGATGAGTCAGGTAAGGCGAAACTGCCTGTGTTTGATACCACAGAGATATCGCTAGCACAGCACATATCTGTCATGATCATCAATGCACGTCATGGGGATAAGCATGAACCGCTGCACGATTTATCAGCCCTTACAGGTACATACTATATATGCATGCATGTATGTCTATACAGGTAAAAAAAATGCGGTGACGTCATCAGATGCGTTTTCAAGCATATGCTAATAATACCCTAATAACTCACTATAATTCTTGTTTACGTCACTTCTCACAGCATTTAAGTGGCGCTCCCGCACGTCTACCGTGGTGCTCGTGTCCTGTTGGCTGTTGACGTTCATTCGCATTTTCCAGAAACCTCCTTGGCAGTTTGATGGGAAGCACAGACCATTGAACCAGTACGTGTATTGGAAGACTGATTGGTTTACAAGGTTCTACATGTACAAACTGCAACCGCATACTAATACTACCTCCTGCATGTCACAATTAAAAAAAACTTAGGTATTTCCTGTCCGAAACTCCCATATTGAGCGCTGCCGCGACGTGCGGTATAAAAGTGCCTCTATTGATGGCGCTTTTCTGGATGCTCGTGTTGGAACTTGTATACAAAAAGGATCATTCCATGAGTTTTCTAACAAAAAAGAGCGTATTGCTGCGATACCTCATGCTCACCATTTGCGTCATGAGCATGGTCGCTAATATCATGGGTGCTGCTGGGGTTTTGGAAGCCAGAAAATTGGATTATTACCTTTCATTTTTTTCCATTTGCTACACCTTCTGGTTTGACAGAAACTCATTCAAGCGCATCATTATCGTGCTAGGTGTGATACCTAAACTGATCGTGCTGCTGCTAATATTCGGCATGTTCGTACTGGTAATGGCAGGCTATGGAGAATACACATTTAGTCTCGATACGATGGCGAGAGGGGATGATGATTACAACCAACATTACTACTACAACTACGGCCAAGCGGTTTGGACAACGTTTGTGGCCATCACTTCATCTAGGTACGTGCGGTATATCATATAGCATGGCTGGGCAGTGCACACATGGGGCGGGAGATTCATGCCAACCTGAACGTGCGATATATAGCATGCGGCGGGAATTTCATAGCAACCTAATCTTAAGACGTTGGAATGTGTCAATGTCTTACAGACTTATATCTCGCGGCGATGCATACTTTGTCGCGTTTTCACATACACAAGTCATTAACACTAATCCCCCCCATACGTACTCTCTTATATCCTAACCCTATAACAGTTATCCAAGTCAGTTTATCCCCGCACTAAGAGCCTACCGAGAGTTTAGCCTCTTCATTCTGACTTGCATATCCATAGGAGGTTTTGTAATTCTAGAAGGCAGCATAGCCGTGGTAAATACAGCCTACCAAAACGGTGTTGCATTACACAAAGCTGCTCTCAACAAGGCCAAAGATAATACTCTAAATATCATTCTGGAGGTGTTAGCTCAAAAAGAACACAACTTTGGCGATAAGGATGACGGCATGGTCTACATTGAAGAAGGGACCGAAAAAGAACAAGATCATGGCAGAAAATCGGAGGGAGGGCAAATTTTGGACGTTCACGACTTGACCGACAAAGCTCTTGCAAAACACTATGTGAATGGAGATCAGTTAGAGGCAGTGATTAAAGAACTCACTACTAGCTATACCGACTATATGAAGGTCTGTAAGGACGATTACGCGGCTAGAGCTGTGATTAGAAACCTCCTGGATGCAGGTACGTGCTATATATGGTAAACATACTGTACATGTTAGTGCGCCTCACCTTCAAGCACAACCATTTTAATTGTATCCACCGACAATGCACTACATTCTATGATTACTACACCTTCAGATGGAGACGGTAGGGTTTGTAGACGAGATTTCATGTACTTCCTTCACTTCATGCGATGCTCAGTCAAAAAAGTTCCCGAGCAATATCTCACACCTCTTGAAAAAGTGAATTTTGCGAATGAGAAGAAGAAACGCAGAGTTCATTTGGTGACTTCATCTGGAGATAAGATGGGTACGGAAGCCCACGTAGCACATCTAAAGCTTTGGAGAGAAGAGTACGTGCTATAATAGAAGTGAAATTCAGAGGAGTGTAAGGAGTGTACATGCTATTGGTATTTTGCACGAGAAAGTTCTGCTGTAGCTCTGCCATTTTTTTTAGAGTCGTGGACGCACGTTGTAAATATTATACTAATAATGATCATCCTCTTTATCGCACGTCACAGATGCGCGACTTGGGTCAAAGAAACAGCGGGAAGCATACCCATTCTTAAAGAGATGGAGAAAAAACACTGGGATGTTGTAGCAGATTCTATCGCTGGCTTATGCGCTATGTACTGCGTGCTGTTGAAGAAAGATCTAAGCCTGCATAAAACCCTGGCAATCGTGTTGCTTTTATTTTTCCTTTTGGAATTCCTAGCCAAATGGTTCATGATGGGAATCAACGGCTATTTCAGAGATGTGAGAAACAAAATGGATTTTGCCGTCGGGGTTCTAATGTTCTTGATCCTGTTGATAGGATCTTGTACGCAAGAGCTATTTCAAGGGTTTGTGTATTAGTTGACTTTACAGGACTATATCTGCACGACGTCGCTACTATGTTCAATACAGAATGGTTCATGTAAAAACTCTAGTGTATCTATCATATCTTACAAAATCGAAGTATCATTAGCATACCATACAATTATCATACCAACAATTACTTTTAAACGCCATTCTTTTTTTAACTCTACAGGCATGACACGAATTTATCTATATCTCTACGGATAACGGAAATGTTAAGATTATTGCTCTACCCTAGAAATGTAGCTTGTTTTGCATCACCTGTGAATGGAGTCAAATGGGCCAGCGTTATAACCACAGTGGCATCCCTAACTTTTGCGTTCGCTGAAGCTTTCGTATGCCTCGGCTTTACGTACGCCCAGTTAGGAGTAGTATTGTTCGGAGGAGACATTCCAAAAAAAGGATACATTCCTGAACTTGACCTAAGTCCATTTGGAGAAAACGATTTCTACGTTCTCAACTTCAATGATATGACGTCAGCATTTTTCACGCTTTTCTGCTGTCTGAGGATGTACGTGCACGAAGCGAACTTAGAGAAATGTATCTCGTATATAATTATTATTACATTCTGCTCTGAACGATTCATATATTAGGCCGATTGTTTCTATCACAATTGTCATGAGCGTCCGATGTAAGCATCACACTAATAATAAATTCCCATACAATATCAATCAAAGATCCGATTTTGATGTTGTAACATCGGGTTTTAGTGCGGTCAAGACTTCTTGGGCTAGATTGTACGTGCTGTATATTATATAGCATGGCTGGGCATCGCGCGCATGGGGTGGGAGGTTCCTACCAATTTGAGCTCAAGGGGTTTGGATGTGTTTCAATATTGCCATGCTCTGTCTGTTTCATTGTCCCTCTCGTACAAATAAGTGTTCTGTAGTGTTCAAACCAAATCGAGACGCTCATTCAAACCCCTCTTACGTGCGCCATCCATAATCCAATTATGCAGATACTTCGTCTTTTGGTATATTATCGGTGTCCTATTAATGTTTAATATTCTCAAGTCGTATTTCGTAACAGTATTTAGGCCAAAGCGCAAGCAAGAAGACGAAACTTCGGATGCGATGAAGCAAATAGAGAAGGAGTCCAATGATATCTCGAATCAGGATGATATTACGCTTAGTGAGGAGGCAGCTTTGGAAGAACTAGAAGAGAAGAATGTTAATGGGAAGATGGTCTTGGATCTCGGTATGAGCGGTATATTAGTGATGCTTTGATTTTTTTTCTCTATGCTGTTAGGGTTATATTCAATGAGTAATGCATGTGAGACATCCCTGTAGATCTACCACCCCCTGCAGTATCGTCCTGTAACGTGCGATAGAGGTGACACTCACAATATCATGAACATCCAGCGTAACATTACACTTATAATGGCCCTTAAACTTCACCACTATCGCACGTTTCAGGTACTATGGTAAATATGCCTCTATTCATCAAAGCCAAGGATGACAAGAAGAATTTCCTGGATGATATCGCAGAGAATAGTCATCATAGAACCACGATTCTAACCCCGGACGGTATTGAAGTACCTCAGGAATCGGCGGTTCTAAACTTAGCTGTTCGAAATAAATACCGATACGTGGTAAAGTTTCCCTACAAAAATGGCATGCCAGATAAGGAAAGACTGGTGGTGCTTAGGAGGCTGAAAGCTTTGTGTATTCCCATAGATTAGGCGAGGGAGACCATTGTTCTGAACAGGTTTAGGTTTAGGTTTGATTCTAAACAAAAATCAATAAAAAACATCAGGATAGAACTAAGAAATTGAAGATCACAAATTTACTTTATATCACAGTATCACGCACTCTTAACTTTCATGATTACATCCCAGTGAGAGCAAAAAAATTATTGATTCGGTTTACATTAATCTTCCCTTCTTGTAATCCAAGCCTCACCATGCAGCCACTAGACTTGCACCTACATACGTGATGTGTTCGACGTTTAGGGAAATTATTAGTATGAATTTAGTTGTGTTGCGTGTCATCATAACCAATGAAATCACCATTTACTTGAAGACTAATTGGTCAATCGCACGAAAAAACAGGGTGCACGTACCCATGGTCGCAATTTCTGAACTTGCACTGGCCGGCCAACTCCTCTATCTCTTCAAAGCCAGCTTTCACTACGTCCAGAGGCAGATGCCACAATCCTATTTCTCTTGTGCCAGGAGAATCAATCAGGACACCCCAGTTGCTACTTCTATCACTGCTAACACTATTTTTACTTCTCTCAGTGTGGATACCCTTGTCGTTAACATTATCACCAGTGCTGTTGCTATCAGAAGTAGTACCGAAGCCAATGTTACTAGTTTTGTCAGTATTAGCTATATCAGTATCACCAGTGCTTCCAATACTAGCAGTGATAGCAGAAGTAGTATCAGGAACACCAGGAAATGTCTGGGGGAGGAAGAAGAGTCTGCTGCTACTAGTAGTATGCGCACCCAAAAGGGAATTTTTTACTAGAGGAGATACCTTCAGATTGGCATCTGGAAGGATGGCATTAGTTAGCGATGATTTTCCGACGCCTGACTGCCCGACCAGTACCTGTGCGAGTATTGGCGAGGGTCATAACGTACGAAGGATGTTTAGGCGCCTCTGTTAGTGAAGGCTATGTTGCATCATGATACTGCTACAGATGGTACAACTCTCTCAGACCTTTATCATAAAACATGATAACAGTAGTATAAAGCCATATGCATAATAAAGTCCACTCTTATGCACGTACGGAAGTCTTGCCGCGCATGTGTCCTACTAGTTCATCTAACCCCTCACCAGTATGTACCGACACACGATGAACCTGCAGTAAGGGCATGGTGATGGGTTTTTTTTATGTTATTATTAGTATGATAAACGCACTATATTTAATAGAATACTTGGAGTAAAGACAGCCATCTGTGAATAGCGCATACTTATTAAGTCCTGCACGAACCGCGTATCCCAATGCAGGATAGTGGGCTAAACTATCGCTAAATCCTGCTGTGTTAACGTCATCAATTTTATTCAGGATTATGGAGCAATCTATTGAGGAGAGTATGTAGGGTCGATATGAGTATAATTGCTATGATACTCATACTTGAGATAAAGCTGTATGACAGCTTTCAAATGAGCCCTCAGACATTTAATGGAATATACATGATCGTGCCCCCGGAATCCGACCTTAAGCCTACGGACCCACGTTGTAAGCTCTAGCGGCGACGATTAACCTGTCAATAGATATTAGCGGGACCAATGGTGACGCAGCTACTACTATGTAAAGCGTGTCTACATTTGCTGCTATGGGCTTCATCATTCTCATGTTGCCACCGCCTGTGTGCGATGGGAAAGTGGCGTGGGTGCGTGCGTGATGAGGGTGGGTAAGAAATTTTATTAGGAAAAAAAATACACAACAGAACACAAATCGGTTCGAGACAATTCTTTCAAACATGAGAAAAAAAATCAACGAGCATATTCTAGTATGATTTGTATTGCATTTATATCGCACGTACCAGAAGGTCTCTGCAGCATATTGCGCCTGGTGTGCAGCCTAACCACGACACCGCTCATGCTGCGCTTTTTGACAGCATGTTTCTTGTTTTCTTTTCCTTCTTTTTCTAAACTGCTGGTACTAAGACTATTGGCGCAGTAACAAACATTAGCATTATCAGTACTACAAATATCAATAACACTTCCCCTCTTTGCATCATCCATGGCTAGATCATAATAGTCCACCCGATCACCGACCACCAATGCATCATCGCACAGACTAGCCCTCTGCGAGCACAATATGGGCTTTATTGTGTTTTTGTTGCCTCCATTATTAGCGTAAGGTTCGGGTTGTACCAATAGTCTGTCGCCCAGTCTTTCTATGACGAGGCCGATTAGAGGCTCTTTCGACTTGTAGGGGTCTTTATCCGCGAATTCAGCGCTTGCGATGACAGTTTTGACTGCATCGACCTCATTTTTATCGTTCATAACAGCTTTATTTCCTCTTTTCTTGCCGTTATCGAACTTTTTGCGCTTCAAGTTTTTGTTCGCATTCGCCTTGCTTGATTTCCCGCCTTTTGTTTCCCATTCGTCCAGACGACCTGGCCTATTTCTTACAGCGTACTGAGCACGTCTAAATGTATGTGTGCTTCCAAATGAACCCCTTACGATGATGAAACAATCTACTGTCGGGAACCAGTGCAAAAGTAAGATTATCGGCAGGAGCGTCGTCGTAAGTGCAAAATGCAACATCTTAAAAAAACACAGAACTCAGTATTAAGATGAATAGTGTCATTGCCTATCATAGGCTATCATAATACAAAGCCCGCACCTCAAGCTAAAGCTGGAGCAGACTGTGCATATTTCAATTAGTTTTTACATTTCCTAAAAAGAATGTCAATCTCCTTTAACAAATCTCCTTTACAGTGAACATCCTGGAGACAAGACCACAGATGCGAACTATTGTGACTTCCCTTATGGTTATGCTAGTCAAATGCAAAACCTGGTATCAAAATGGTAATTGTAGTACCCGCTAGGACACTACAAAAGTTTGTCTAGGTATAGTATTACCGGTACTTGCTCACTGCAAGTATGCTGTGCGTAGCTCGTTGATCTTCGCAGTAGTAGCTGCGATCGAGATATTTAGAGCTCCATCGACGTCCAGGTTCCAGTACCTTGCGCACCCCGTCACTTCAGCAGCCCGTGTACGATATCAGAGTATTGCTGGGCATGGGCAGTACCATCAATAGCCCTTCTCCATGGGCGAGGGTTCCGAGTTACTAGTAGCGAGGCCGAATTCGAGCACTCAGGACCGGAGGCGGCGCACATCTTCGACGATTTGTACTCATTGACGAGCAGGACGGTGTAACCTCTTCGATGGAATAGCTTCCTCATCGATTTCCCCTTCGTTGGTTCCTGCCACTTCACTGTGCGGTAAGCGCCATAGTCACGTATGGAGTCTACAGTCCGACAAGGAGACTCAAACGCTTTTGTGAACGAATTCATCATCTGCGCGTCAGTCCTCTGTTTGCATTGGAAGGACACGTGCCGCATAAACCTCCACATACTGTGTTGGTACAGACCCTTGGATAAGTGGGAAATGGCATTTTTGTGACATAGCTAGATGTATCATCTATTTAAGGAGATAAAGAAGAGACAATTATACGTATAAGCGATAATCAATGAGGAAAAGATAGATCTCATGCAAAACTAACTGGGGTGAAAGTCAATAGTGAAAAGTGTGCGGTGGATAAGAAAACATGGATAAATAAACGTGCCGATCAAATCCATGGATATAGATTAGACTCCTTGTGAATGCTAGATGTCGTTTAGATCTCACTCAGCCGCAGCCACGCTCAGTCGTACCCAGTGGCCATCAGTAATGAAGAATTTCTTCCGCATCTTCAGCCATTTGCGGCGATAGAATTTAGTACTAGTTTCCGCCCTTCACCGGTTCGGCGAATAATGTCATTTTATTTATTAATTTCGCCTTATTTGCGGAGTCTACAGTGAAAAGTAAGTCCGACTTTCCCGGGTCTATCCCGACTATCTTATATCGGAGATCATTTTGGCCGCAGTTAGAACGACGTCCTGGTACTTTACAATTTAAAAGGCTGGGCTAGAATGATTGTATCAGTATGCGAAGAGAAAGAATTTTATAATCCTTACCCGTAGATTTCTTTTGCGGATAACGGTTAATGTGATTCATAGCACGTTTGGGATTAATCCTTCGGATATTAATCATGATTTTATCCGGTTTTTAAACTTGTAAAGTGACCTTAATTTACTTCAAAAGACTAGCTGTGCTTTGTGGATCAGTAAAGTACACATCGAATAAGTGAAATTGTAGCGGTATACTGATTTGCACTATTCTTTTATTCAAGAATCCTCTAGATATACCATGAGCAAAACGAGAGAAGGTGAACAGAAGGTCAAGGTCCTTGCACCTTCCGCTGCAGACACGATCTACAGTATAAATGTGCCCGAGATTGAAGAGCTGCGGACCCAAAAACCCTTTTTGCGCGATGCGAAGTACTTCAAAAATGTGAAGATCAGTCCGAGTGCTACCATGAAGATGATGATGCACGTGCAATCTGGGGTAGAGAAGGGTATAAAGCGCAGTATCACTGGTAAGCCGACTGAGGTCATGGGGTATCTAATTGGCAGACAAGATACAGAAGATCCCACATGTCTCATAATTGCCGATGCACAGCCTTTACCCATTGAGGGGTTTGAGACATCAGTAGTATCGGATACTGAAGAAGTGCTCAATTATCAGATAAACTGGATGGAGTTAAACGGTTTGTCTAGGCATCCGAACGAAAAATTCATCGGCTGGTACCATAGTCACCCTTTTGATATCGAGGAGTACAGCCACTGTTATCTATCCAACACGGATGTAACTACTCAACTAGCATGGCAAAGGTCGTGTGAGAAAGACGGTGACCCTTGGCTTGCCATAGTTATTGACCCACTTAGGTCCATGGCCAAGGGAGAGCCGGTGTTGGAGTCTTTTAGAGTTTATCCCCCGGTAAGTGCGCACTGTTGTTTTTTTGTTAATGGCTATATTATAGCCGTGTTATGACTATTTCCCGTATTTCAATACGACAGCTTTGCTCTATCCGAACTCACGTCACAACTTGGTTTGCATGCCCATGTCCGTTTATCCTATGTCAGACAGCTTACCCTTTAACCCTTCATTTACCCTAATGTCGTAAATAACAGGAGTACACCGCCCCACCCCACGAAGTACCTGATGGAAAGGTGATTACAGACGAAACCCAGCGACTGCAGGTGAGACAATACTTGATCTTTACATGGCTATGCTCTATGTCATTGCTATGTCATTTATGTTTGAGGGCTCATTGGGAACCATTCTTTTTTGTTGGATGGCATGACTCAGCCAACAAACTGATATTTTTTTACCTATGTTTTCTCCATTGTCACTTCAGCTTTGGGGGGCGTGCTATAATCGGTATTACCAGCTCAATACGAGCTTCTATATGTCATCCCTTTCTGCGGGGGTGTTAAGTACACTGAAAAACAACTTCTTGTGGTCTGGTGCTCTCGCACAAACTCCAGGTCTGGAACCTGAAGCTCGTAAGACAATCGGCGATAGGATAAAGAAAACAGCCGATTCTCTGAGTTTCGTTGAGAACGGCGGATTTGGAAGCGTCGCCAAGGTGCTAGGGGAGACTTTGCCTGCAGATAGCGCTGGCGGCAGCAGGAGTGGTGGGCTTATAAAGGTGTCAGCCACCACGCAGAAATTCCAAAAAGCATCTCAAGCTGCGAGTGGTTTGGCTATAGAACAGTGCACAGGCTGTTGCGCTCAGATTGCCAAATTGTCGCTTTTTGGTAATCCAAACTCGTTTGCAAAGGGACTAGCTAAAGGCGAGAAGCAGAGGGGTCAGCAACAGAAAGTGGCGACTTCTCTCAGTCACGCAGTGGCTGGACTCTAGGGGTGAGCTACATATATATTGCATATAGAGGGGAAATAGTAGTACGTTAATTGGCTAACATAAAAAATCCATTGTTTTATTATCCTCTTTTTTGCTTTACCATGGAATGCAACACCCCTGCCTACGCTACAAAATAATTAAATAAGAGCTACTGCATTTACTTTCTTATGGCCTCAAGGGACTCATTTATGTACGCAAAAATACGGTCTATGTTTTCGAGCGCCTGTGGATCTGTACCCAGTATATCGTGTATGGCTCCTTCAAGGCGTTCAGTACTGAGAGTGTCAGGGCCTTTATCTGTGGAGTAATTGGTGTTTAGTATGGAAATTGTTATATGCTGTCGGAACGAAATACATCATACTTTTATATCAACCCCTCAGCATGAACCATTGAAGTGCTCTGCATCCTGCGCTAGCAGTGGCATAGCTTTCATAATCGGCTGCTTCTCGAGCGGATCTTTTTTTTCAGAAATATAAGACCAGTAGTACACACAACATATGATTAGCCGTAAAAAAAAGTCCCGCTAGACGTACGTACCGAAGCTCGCCAGTCTTTCCATAGACACTGTTTCGGTATCTTTAGATCCAACAAATACCTGAGATTTGACTCCTGCACCAATATGAGTGAAATGTTAGGGGCAATGTGAGTATGTTAGTTAATTGATATGGACATGATACTCATGATGCATAGCATAGATAAAGCTGCATCACAACTTTTCAATACATCCTAAAGCACTTAAGAGTATAGCAAACATATAGATTTACATCCATCTGAAGTCCAAGCACTTGCCTGCATCTAGTTCTTTCAGTTCTGCCTGTAAAATGACATTTACGTTCGAGGGTAATTGTTGGTATGGTGGTTACAATAAATGTTCCTGATAACAAAAGATTTTGATAGAGCAGCTATTCTAGACCTATCTCATATAGTACCCATTATTGAATATGATGCTAATAATATTAAAGCGACACAGTTCCGAAAATTCACTCAAATACGCACCGTCATCTCTTTCGCACGTCCCCGCGCTCGTGTCCCATCAGAACTGAGTGGTCCCAGGCACATATTCGGTATGAGGTTGGCACAGAAGATCTTGGTGGCATTCCTGTTTTCTCCTAACATCTGGCCTGGATTGAGTCCTGCGAATATGGGCGTTAACAATTATGATAAGTAGAGGTATGGATGTGAATACTACAATTTACTAGACACGCATACATGTACGCACCGATAAACGCGCACGTAATCATGTACCTGGCGTGACATCCTCTGGTACAGAGCACACGCAGCAGGCGCACAGAGCCGGGAGACACGATTTGAAACACCACTCAGGACAGCACGCGGGAGCAAGGTGTGCTATTAGGCGGTATCCACTTCTCAATGTGGAGTTTCCAACCATCTGCCATCTCACAGAACGCATCTATGCCTGCATATTCAGTTTCCAATCGTTCATACATCTTCTGAGAGAAAGCAGGCGAAACTTTACTGTCAGACATCATACTTGAAAATTGATATATTCTAGAAGACACTACAAGTATACCAAATCCCACCTTCAATATACCAAGTTATGTAAAAAGCTAGGAGATAATTGCACATGCATCTATTTTTCGTCAAAAACGTGCTGAAAGATTGTTGCATCATCCTTCGTAGCATGCTTTTATCTTGTGTGTTGTAATACTTGAACAGTTCTTTATTTTCGCATCGGAAAGAAGGGCATGCAAATAACTGTAATTTTAGTTTTGATTGCCATCGGCGTGAGTGTTAACGCGTTTCAAGCAGTCCACAAGAGGTCTTCGACGTCTGCCCTTCGCATGGCTACCTTTAGCGAGCCAGGGCAGGACCCTCTACTCTTAAGAGCCGCTAGGGGAGAAGACGTGGAGCGGGTACCAGTATGGATGATGAGACAGGTAAGGTCGTACGCAGACAGCTTCTGGAGATGACTTTGTTGTCCACGTTTCAGAGAGCACAACACAGTCTTCAACATTCCCTACTTCACTTATATAACCCGCTATCAGTTAAAAATAGCATAACCATGCAATAAACACTAATAGACCCTTCTTCCTATATCATTTATCCCATTTATAACAAATTCATCCTACAGGCTGGGAGACACATGAAGTGCTATCGCGACCTGTGCAAGACTCACAAAACATTCCGTAGTCGCTCGGAGCAGGCCGATGTAGCCACCGAGATCTCCTTGCAGCCCTGGAAGGCGTATGGCACCGACGGCTGTATCCTTTTTAGTGATATTTTAACTCCATTTCCTGCTATGGGTGTAGACTTCGATATTACGGAAAAAGAAGGTCCAAAAATGAGCGCTTGGTCGACTATGGCTGATGTGGACCGTATGAAGCCTATCGACCCCTACAAGCACACGCCCTTTGTAGCAGAAGCGCTGAAAAATCTCCGTCATGAAGTGGGTAATAAGGCGACTGTTCTGGGGTTCGTAGGCCTGCCCTACACCCTCGCCACCTATATGGTTGAGGGAGGCAGTTCGAAAGATTATAAAGAGATTAAGGTACATGACATATTCGATTCTGCGCATTTGCGCTCTTTAGTGATACGAACCGATGCACAAAAACCTATGCCAGTTGTACCATATAGCGAATACAATCATCAAAACAACAACCCCATAACGGCCACCACAAACCTTCTTCTTGTCCTTTTAATAGTCAATGAGCTACCAAGCTCCCGAAATCCTGAGCGCTCTTCTTGATAAATTAGCCGATAACATTGGCGATTACGCTATATACCAGATCGAGAACGGAGCGCAGGTCATCCAGGTAAGCAGACCGTGGGAGTATACTACCCAGGGTTCAAGTCGTTTTTTTTTTTTTTGATGCCGAGTAGTGAATAAGAATGGGATAGTATCGGTCTATCGCAAACATCATCATGCTTATAGTGGCTCAAAAACATCCCCGATATGATAACCGTGAATTTTAGGTGTTCGACTCGTGGGCCGGCAATCTTTCCCCAGCTGATTACGACATTTTCGCCGCCCCATACCAGCGAAAGGTGATCGAAAAAATAAAAAAGGCACATCCTGAAGTTCCCACTATCATGCACGTCAATTCCAGTGATTTAGAGGGCTATAGATCAATAACATATGAAAGGCCTTATCTGCTTCTATCACATACCTGATGATGACACACATAACCATCATTCTAATGATCCTCAAAAATCTATCATACGTCATCATACTTATAATGATCCCAAATTTCTTTTTACCAATGCAGGTACATCAATAAGTCAGGCGCGTTGCTAGAACGTATGGCTGACTCAGGTGTAGACATCATATCTCTTGATTGGACTGTGACTATCGAGGAGGCTAAAAAGAGAATTGGCGATAAAGTGGGAATCCAAGGCAATTTGGATCCGATGGTACTATTCGCTCCCAAGGAAATTATCAAGTCAAAAACTGAGGAAGTCCTTGCCGCGGCCGGAGGGAAGAATCATGTGATGAACCTAGGACACGGCATTGACGCAGTAACGCCGGAAGAAAATGCTAAGTACTTTGTGGACACAGTTCAGGCATGGAGGAAGCCCGAGATGTTATAAGTAGGCTTTTATAGTATTAGAATCTTGGTATCTGGGCATAGAGTAGATTTCGCAAGGAAGCAAAATTTAATTAATAACTATCTATTCCAATACTTAATGTTAGGTTTTTACAATATATGATATCAGAAATCTACAAAGTGTTATGTAAGTCTGTCTCTTGTCATTTTTAGCTTACTATTATCAACGTTAACAGCTGCTTTCAGTCTCACTTCTGCTCTCTTTTACTTTTTTGAAAGTGCTCTTCTTGCCGATACGACTAGTTCTTCTCTTTGAGGCGCGCGGCGTATGCATCTGTACGTGTAAGTGTGTTCGTTGGTCGAGGAAATCAGCGAGGGACGTGTGTTGCTCGATTGAGAATACACTGGGATATACGCTGGTTTTGATGTAGAAGCTCATAGTTCATCACTTTCCTACTACAAACACGCTATGAGCCTACCACTACAATATATAGCACGTACGTGTGTCATCGGCGGCCGCGTTACAGTGTCTAGCGTTACTATACGCACGTCCTTGCCCGAGGGTAGAACATCTCCATCCCTTTGGATATTGACGGCGTGTTGAGGTATTAGTTCATTTGTGGGGTTGCAGAATTATCGTGGTACCGAGGTGATGTGCACATGAATGATGCCCAGAAACAAAAAAACAACAGAAACACAATCATAGTTAAATCGCTCACATGGCGTACCCGTTGATTACCAAATCTTCTACCATGGTCCATCGGTTCATCAGGAATTTTTCCATGCCAAGAACTACGGGGTCATCTAATAGAAAAAGAGGAGATGGTGGGCGATAAAGTAGAGATACGCCCTCTTCATTTTCTTCATCATCTTCTTTTTCTTCAATAATAATAGAAGACTTGTCGGTGCTAACGGAATTATCGACGTCATTATTGACATTGCAGTTGTTACCAGCGCTGGTACTGTTGAGCACTAACATGGCATCTGTTCCAGTATTTATCTCCGCTCCTTTCTCTTCATCTATTTTAGCTATCTGAAGTGCGGTCACAACTGCGGCTTCGAGATCTTTCTCTGTCGTCTCAACCTCTACACCCGCATCATTAACAGCTTTATCGGCATCATCGAGTTCTTCCTTAACCCTAACCCTTGATTCCTGTTTCGCCCCTTTTTTTTCCAATTTCTCATTCTTGTTTTTATTTTTATTTTCCTTCTGCCTCAGCTTCCTAGCTTTTTTCCCACTGCCGGTGGTTGCATCTGTCAGAACTTTGTCGGTATCAGTATCTGTCGCCGACTGGGCTGACTGCACTGACATCATGGAGTTATTCGTATTAGTCCGAGTAGCACCGAAACGACTAGCATTATGCACGTCATGAGTATTGCGTACGTCATTACCAGTACCAGCGTCGCCCTCAATTTGGCCTCTACTAGGAGTGCTACTGGGAACCTTGTCCTTCCTGGACCTTTGCTGCCTCTTCAGATGAAGGGAAGTTGTATAGCTCCCAATGCTAGTACTGCTGTTGTAACCGCCATTACTGGCATTACTAATACTGCCATGCATTTTCGCTCTTTTGCCAAAAGCAGAGTTACCAGCTTTACCAACAGCGGCATGATTAGGCTGCGTGGCACTGTTGGTGGCGAGCGTGGCATTTCTATTGATAAATTTTTGCCTGACACTGTAGGAATTACCACAAGGATTATCAGAATCGCTTTGGTCACTATCGGTGAGGTCAGCCCAGAGCCGTCTCGGATCTGACCGAGGCTTGTGTATGGTAGAGATGAGAGAAATGGCGCGTGAGGTGGTAAGGTTCTGTGTTGCGGCTCGAATAATCGTTCGAATATTATGCACATACACCCTATACGCATACCTTGTCCGGGAGTCGGTCTACTAGTGAGGAGACGGGGGAAGAATGGCTTTCGCTTGACTCCTCCTGTTTTTTTTCCGAGTATTCCCCTCCTTCCCCCTCTTCCATCTCTTCCTTCTGAATTTTAACTGCATTTGCTCGCGCTTCAGTATAACCTGTATTGACGATGTCAGCATTATCCGCAGCAGAACCGATAAAAGTCTCTTCATCCATTCCTTCAGACGCCTCTGACTCTATGCTTAGGTCGACGGAATAATCTGCAACCCCATCTGTACTGAGATGCTTCTCTCTGACCTCCGGCGAAGATAAAAGCATATCGCAATGCCAAATCCTCCGCTGGTACTCTGCTATGGATTCTTCTCCGTTACCCATGTCGTCGCTAATACCATTGCAAATATCATCGTTTGTCCCATTATTTATGCCATCGCTTGCATCGTGTGTATCGGGAACAGTGGTATGAGGATTCGTGTCCGTATTACGTACGTCACGAGTATTGCTTACGTCACTACCAGTACCAGCATTACCAGTGTCAGCATCCTTATCACAAGTAGTACCAACCATCATCTGTTCCTGGTCGCGACGGTGCTGCCTTAATAATTTCTTCCGCTTCCGCTTCTTCTGGGAGGGGGTGAGTTTGTTGGGGGTATCCGTCGTTTCTTCTTCTTTTTTTATGATCGCAGCCCCCTCGTCGCCTTGCGTATTGCTATCAGTGTGGACACCAGGGCCAATGGTGCGGGGAGTGATGGAAGTAGTGGACGTGAAGTGGGTTTCGACATTATTATTCTTTTTAGCTAGCGGAAACGAACCTCGAAGTTGTGATACAGGCGACACAGTACCAGTAGTACCAGTATTCCTAGTACTACCAGTATCGAAGTTTCCCAAGTGGGTCCTTAGGGTTTTACTTGCGCTGTTTTGATACTTAGGAACCAAAAAAGGCCTAACCTCGCAATGCATAGGCGACGGTGATCTTGACACTACTTTGGGTAAAACATTCACGGAACAGGACATAAAGGCGAATATTTCGTCTTGCACTATGAAACTCCCCTCCTCGTTGAATGCATGGGTGTAATATGCCGATTGTTGTGCATTATCAGTACTATTTTCGTAAGATAGCTTTGCATTAAGGGAAACACCAGAAAACACCGTGTTTGGATCTTTCCCCATGACGTTCGGACCCTTGAACTTGAACCGCGGCTTTACTAGCCCGCGGTGCAAGTTCGTGCTGTGCCTGCCTTCTGGACTATTTTTACCGCGCATTTCGTCCGTTGTGCGTACACATCCTAGAACGAAGTTGGTTCCACCTCTATGGGAAGCTATAAACCTCACCATTTGTCCGGCACGCACATTTATTACCTCAGGCTTGAAAGAGTAATTTTCTAGCAAGACGCTATACACTTCTTGGTCATCTGCATCGAAGTCTGCATTCGTACCGTTCACATACGCATCGCCTGTATCACTAGTATCACCAGTAATACCAGGTATTATAATGCCGTTAGAGTTGGTAGATTTTTTGCTCTGCATTTTACGTATGAAGTCTTCGAACATCTCTACCCTACATGACGAATTTGAATGATTAGCTGTAGCGCTTTGGGTGTGTTGGCTGGTATGGCCTTCGTTCGACACAATGTCGTCAGAATCGTAAAAAGAAGAAAGACTGTTGTCTGTGCCATAAGACGTACGCTGATCGATATTGCTGTGTTGTGTGCTATCACTAGCATAGCATCTTCCGCTGCCACTTAGTATGGGTTCTATAGCTTTGAGACCAGCAATGCTATTTGCACTAAGTTTACTTGCTGTATGGTCAGTACTTCTAGTATCACCAGCATTGCTATTGCTAGAATCACCAGCATTGCAGGTGTCATCAGCGCCGGTCGTGACCGCACTATTAGTATCCAGCACTAGCGGGTTCGGGAGTGGCTTCCCCTTCTGTTTGTTCAATTTGCTCTTCCTCCTATTCTTACTGTTCCCAAGCAAACTGCCACTGTTGATGGTCTCCAAACAGCTAAGATCGGCAGCACCTTCCTTGCTGCTGGTACCACCGTGCATTATTCCTGATAAGCTACTGCAAGGGATGTCCATACTGTCGCTTGTGTCTGTATATGGAGTTGTAAGGTTATGAAGGTCATACGCGTGGCCAGGGTTAATATCGCTCGCGAACACGATAACAATAGAACACATCGGTACGTAAAAATATAGCTTGGAAAAGGCAAGTATACATTCCAACCCCTTGAGCTCAGGTTGGTATGAGTCTCCCGCCCCATGCGTGCACAGCCCACCCATGCTGTAACATATAGCACGTACCCGGTCTCTCTATAACCATAACCGTGCACAACATGTCCGTATAAATCTTGCAACTGATCCTGATCTCCCCACATACCAGAGGAGTGAATCTGAATGCCGTTCTTTCACCTAGCATTGATTGTAAAGGATGTTTTCAAAGGGTTTATTATAAGAATGTGCTCTAATCTCATGGAAAAAAAATGCGGTAGGATTACATCAGGGCCATCATATATGTGCACGTCTCACCTTGTTGCAGCAACGAGCTCTCGAAGCATAACTCTCTTTCGAGCGATTTCCCTTCTAACGTATGCTCCGCGTGTACTGGAACATCTGTAGCCAACCCGAATTCCATAGTATCACCTAAGTAGCAAACATAGGATTTAGCACTGAAGTCGTAGTCCTGAATGACAATTTTTGGCTCTATTTTCCGCTTATTCATACCGCTTTTTATCCCCAGAAGGAGAGGGTTTGAACTGATATCGAAGGTATCTCGCAATGGATGCAACCCACTACGTTCTCTTGCACGTTTTGGGGAGTCTCCCTCTGAATCTTCTTTTTCCGAATCTGAATAGGTCTGCGTGATTGATGGTTTTGCTGTAC
>JACLAB010011179.1_pt1 | contig 30498 bp, 19 predicted proteins | sample 8027921 | NCBI WGS metagenome assembly JACLAB01 (sample SAMN15725117, study PRJNA655200) | protist metagenome | isolation source: fluorescence activated cell sorting (FACS) single amplified genomes of... | place: USA: West Boothbay Harbor, Gulf of Maine | collected 2000-07-19 | reverse complement strand
CATGTATTCTATTATTATTATATGAGCTTTTACCTACACATGTGTATCTCTCAACAGTATTCCTACTGTTGTTGTTGTTGTTATCACTATTCTATTGTTATTACCTGGATTTATTTCGTCAAATCGATTGACCAGACTCCACCGCTGGACGTGCACATTTCCTGTAAAACTTTCGCCGCGTCGACGTTGATAATTTTCTCGCACGCTTTCAAAACCGAATCTTTCTTAATATTACCGCTCGTAGAAAGCATCAATTCACGAACGATCGCGCGTTTCGTTCGCGTTTCTTCCTTGGACGTGGCGTTGTTAATATTCATCACGCGATGAAAGCCAATAACGTGTCCTCCGATAACAATCATAGGTTCCGAGGAGATGAGACGCAACAACTCGGGCTCGCGAAGCGCGTGGTATCGGGATTTGCAACGCTTCAAAACGTCTCGGATGTCTGATACAGACGGTAACAATTCAAGTTTCTTCGAGGCGGCAGAAGTAGAACCAAAGCATGGTTTTAGTATCGTTTCGCACGCTCGCCTCGCTGCTTTCCTCGCGTTCTCGTCCACGTCGGGTACTTCCGGACCTTTCTCGAGATATTCAAAAGGCGAGAAGTCTTTCCCTCTCTCGAAAAATCCCAAGATGCGTTCCCATCTGTCCTTCTGTTGCGTGACGACGCCATCGTGTTTTCGCGAGAAGAGATCATCGCGGCTAGGGTAGAACTCAAACAATGTTCCTTGGTTTGCCGGTCCGCGAACTTCTGCGCCGAGTTCGCTCAACGCTTTCTGTCGCAAACTTTGTTCTTCCTTAGTCGCGTAGTGACCGTCGTTCACTGGAATTTTCTTCCCTCGGGAGAAGCTACAAAGGACTGAATCTCGGACGCGTTCGTAGTTCCGGTCGCCGAATGAGCGCAACGCGGAGTTGACAACCCACACGCCGTTTACTAACGACGCTTTCGCGGCCACGGCGGAGAGTAACTCCTTCTCTTTCGTATTTCTAGGCGCGAGCTTTTTGATGCCGGAAAACTTCATGAAGGAAGTTCCAGATCGCGCGAAGAGTTCATCCAAGCGTTCGTCGACCGTTTTGAGTTTCAACACGTCTCGTATTTGGAACTCTTCGTTCACGAAAATGTCGTCGAAATCGCCTGATTTGTCATTCATTAAGCGTTCCTCTTCGTTTTCGTTGTTGTTATCTATCTCGTCGACGTCCATTCTATCGTCGCCGTCGTTTTCCTCTGCGTCGTCTTCGTCGCTGTCGTTTTCCTCTGCGTCGTCTTCGTCGCTGTCGATGTCTTTTTCCTCGTCGTTCTCTGAATCTGGTAAGTCTCTTCGAGCGTTACCTCGCTGCGGGCAGATGCTGTCTAAATACTCTTTCGCGCCGACCATTCTATCGCCGCACCAATCCGACGTTTTCTTCGAGAATAAGTCCTCGACGACTATTTTCGTATACTCGCTGGACTTATACGTCGGTTCTAATTCACTCCACGTCTCTTTTTCACGCTCGGAGTTTTGAAACTGGTAGGAATTTTTTCTCCGTTCTTGTTGCCTTTCTGTTTCGTTCGCTTTGATGGAAACGCTCACTGGAACAATTTTAGTAGCAGTAGTAGCCGCCGTCATCGCCCTCTGTCTTTCATTTTCCAACGCGTCTTGCTCCTCTTTCGCGATTCTTCTCTCTTCCTCTTGCACCGTCTCCGTCGCCTCCTCGTGGTTTTCCTTTTCTTGTTTGACTTTTTGTTGGTGTTGCTTTTGAAGCGCTCTCTCCCCGACGATGTGCGTAAACGAGGGACGCATCTGGTGCGTCACGTTCGCCGGCGTCAAAAACAACTCTCCTTTCTCGTTCATCCTGGCCACCAAAATCGATTTCTGACCCTCGTGTTTCTCCCACGACGTTCGTTGTTCCGAGCGCAAGACGACCGTCTCTTCTTCCTCCTCCTCTTCCTCCTCTTCTCCTCCTCTTCCTTTCCTCTGCGTTCGACCGCGGTTCCCGCCGCCCTTCTTCTTCGCGACGACGACGCCGTCGTCCGCGGTCGGCACTTTCATCTCCAACCATCCCGCGATTGGTTTATGCGAGATTCTTTTGCACCTCGCCGTCGCGTACGGTCGGTTTGGAGGTCTCAGCGGGTACGACACGATCGCTTGGTCGATCGTTTTTCTTCGCTTTTTATTGTTCTCTCTCTTGTCATCATCATCATCCTCATCTTCGTCGCCAACAAAATCGTCGTTCTCGGAAAGAAGACGAGGCGTAAAGTACACCGGAATCCTTTTCACGACCCTGTTTTTTCAAAACCAACGCGAAAGGAACGTCGAGAACGCGGAAGAAGAAGAAGAAGAAGAAGAAGAAGAAGGAGTCGCGCGTCAGCGAAAAGAAGTGAATAGAGAGAAAAAAGACAGTTGTGTGACGGCTGAAAGAAACTTTGAGATGTGATGCGAAGAGAAGAAAAATCATACGTAAAATACTAAGAGAACAACACAACAAAACAAAAACAACGCACGGGTTCGTATTCTTTTCCATCGCGACAGTCGCGGTGGTCTTTTTTTGCCGCCGCGACTGTTGCTGTTGCTGTCGTTTCGACATGTTTGCGAGAGAGGATGCGATGAAAGTGAAGCGCCTCCAAGTCTCTTTTTTTTCGTAAGTGCTTTTTTTTTGTACCCTTTAGTTTAGGGTCTTATTTATTTAGGGTCTTAAACCCTAATCTTTGTCGAAACACCAACACCAGGGAAGCAAAATTGTACGCGAGGGGCGGCACATATACATTCGAGAGAGACGAACGACTTTTGCGCGGCGAGTATTGACAAAACACACGCACGCGCACAAAACACACATAACCACCGAGCATCAACACTACTACCACTCTTTGAAGCGAGTGCTTTTTTGTTATAGTATCACGCGTAAAGAGAAAAGAAGAGGAGAAAAGGAAAGGACATTTTTCCCGCGATATATAGAGAAAAGAGAGGCCGCGGACGTACCCTCGAGAGCGAGAGAGAGAACATCAAATCATGAACACCGAGAACGCGCCTTTATTGGCGACGACGACGACGAGCGCTCTCGAGAGCAGCAACAACAACAACAAAAGAAGGGACGACGCGGAGGAGCGCCAAGAAGAGAGAAGAACTGTTCGCGCGTCTTCGTCTTTCACTGTACTCCCTAGCTTGAAACATTTCGGATTTGGATTCGTGTGCACGTGCGCGTTACTCGTCCTCGGATCCGCCGCACTCTCGTCCTCGAGAGCACAAAAAATGACGGTCTCCTCATCGTTAGGCGGGCACAAAGGGTACTCCGCGCCAGCGATTGCCAACGGCGGGGGGAATACCGTCGGGAACTTCAAAGACGTCGCGGCGGGTTTGTTGGGGAACGACCACTACGAATCGCTCGGGAAGAAGCACTTAACCAACGAGGAAGGCGAAATAAAAGGGTTGGTGAAACACGTGAACAAGTTAGTGTCGGCGAGCGGCGGGTCGAAGTTTCGCATCATCACTTTTTGCAACCACCAGTATTGGTTTTTCGCGAACTTGATGATGTTGTCTTTGAAGAACGTCGCGCCCGGGGTGCTTCCGTATTGGACCATCGTCGTCGCCGACGACCAGACCAAGGCGTACATTCAAGAACAAGCGAAGGAGTATCCTATTGATATTTTCGTGGATAAGAGTTTACACGACGCGTTGCACAAAGGGTCGAAGAATGCCGACGCGGACGAGTTGAAGTCGATGTTGAGTTGGAGAAGAGTGCACGCGTTGTATACGTTGGTCAACGCGGATTACACGGCGGTGTTTTTAGAGCCGGACGTGGTGTTTACCGGCAACCCGATGCAAACGATCCACGATCAGTTGTTGGACCACGACGTGGTCGTGTCTTCGGATTACGGATTTAAATCCGCCGCAAAGAAGACGGTCAACACGAAAATGATCATGGCGAAGCCGAGTAAAGAGGCGAAGAAGTTGTTAAACGTGTGGCAAAAAGCCGAGGCGAGTTACCGAGGCGAAGACGCCGAGAGAGGGTTCTTAGAAGAACACGTCATCCCGAAATTGAGCGAATTGTCGGCCAAAATCGGCGTCGCCGACCAAAGCGTCGTCCAAAACTACATCACGCACATCAACAAAAAGAAGGATAAAAACACGGCGTTCTTCGTCACCGGCACCGGATGCCCGGACGTGAATTTCAAGTTGAACTTTTTGAACCAAATTTCTCAACTCGTCATGCCGATTTCTTCCTCGGTCCAAATGACCGTGGATTACGAATCCGTCGCGGAAGGGTGCGACGTGGAAACGAGGAAAAAGATTTTAGGGTTACGACACGACGCCAATTCAGCCGCGTAATCGGTGTTATTCATCTCTCCTCGTCGTTGTAATACAAACAAAAAGAAGAACACATTTCATTTCATATTCAATCACACTTAATTGTTATTTAATTGGAGAACGAAAGAAAAAAAATTTGCCAGACAGCTCCAGAGAGCAAAAAGAAAAAATCCGACTTTTTTCACAAACGAAAGAAAATATCAAGGGAACAACATAAGACAATTTCTTTTCTTTACTCGCAGACGTTAAAAGAACAACAACAACCGCTGCTGTTTCGAGCGCGACTCGCGACGACAACTGCCCGACCTTTTACTCCTCGAGCGGAAAAAGAAGTTTTTACTCTTTGGCTTTTTTCCAAGAAACCGTTCTTTATATCATCAAAGTCTCCTGAGAAGAGTCTGGAATCTTTTCTGCGTATAAATTCAAAACGAATTGACCAATTAGAATAAAGGGATCTCTCAACAAATTCTGATATCAACATCATGATACCTTTAATGAAATTCCTCCGCGCGAACGTCCTCGAACTGTCCTACCTGACGGAAAAGAGAACGTTAATTCGCGATTGGCGTTTGGCGTTGCTCTATTACGCGTTGCTTGGTTTAGTCACCGCGTACGTCGTGACGTCTTTGGTCAATGGGAAATCGTACATCATGACGGAAGTGCCCACTGGGGTGGCGTCCGCGTGGGGGAGCGGCGGGGAGGAGTTTTACAAGTTGCAAAAGGAATGGGATACTACCTCCGAGCAGTGTACGAATACGGCAGCCGGAAGCGCCACCGGCACCGGCAAGTACATGTTCAATTATTCCGCGAGTTACGTGTATGACAACGTGAATTGCGGATATTTCAATGCGGCGGAGATGATATCAAAGTTACCGAGCGGGAACGTGATGTTTTTTGCGACGCACGCGCACCAGTCTTTGGTGGCGAGGTACAAAGCGACTGAAGTACTCGCGGCCGATGGAACGTTGACGTATACGTGTCCGCCGGGTTCGATGGAAACTAATTTTGCTGAAGTAGTTTTGCCCAATGGAACAAAATGGAACGTGACGTATACGTTTCCGCCGGGTTCGATGGAAACTAATTTTGGGGAAGCTGCGCAGCAAGTTGTCGATGGCAGATGCACGCATTTGAAGGAGAATAACTACATCATTCCCGGTATGGAAGGGAGCACGATGGCGTTCGATCACTCGTACGATACGACTTCTGGAGAGTATTCCGGGACGAAACCGAAAACCTACGTTCGAAAGAAAGATTCGGACGTGAATGAGTACGAGTTTGCGCCGGGTCAGTCGGTTCAGTTGACCATGAAGCAGTGGTTGGAATTGGCCGGCGTGGATTTGGACAAACCGTTTGACCAACAACCCGGAAATTTTGAAGGGACGTTGGAAGGGTTGACGGGAGGCGGTGCCGATTATTCAGGAACGGGGACTGCTTTGAACAGTGCTGGAAAGTATCCTTACCCGCGTTTGTCTGGCGTTCGTTTGAACATTTTGGTGCGATATTTCAACTATGATTTGCACAAGAAAGTGCACACGGAAATGGGCGACGACGACGTGTACGCAATCGTCACCGTGTCGCCCGTTCTCGGATGGTTCTCAAAAGGCCAGGAAATTACGTACAGATCAAATCCAACTGATTTGACCGATCCGATTGACGCTGCCGACGGTGCACCCGAAGGGTATTACCAAGATATGTACAAGTATGGCATCTTGTTCGACATTCAACAAACCGGTTTGGTCGGTGCGCTGGATCCCGTCTTTATCATTTTAACTTTGACGTCTGGTTTGGTCCTGTTAGGCGTCGCGGGTACCATCGTCAATCTCCTGGCCAAGTTTGGCTTGGGTGACTTGTCCAAAACGTACAAGTCATTCATCCAAGAGGAGTGCGACATTCAATTGGAAGCGGCGAGATACACTGCGCAAAGTATCGTGGCGTCTAGAGCGTTTAAAGTTGCCGACAAAGACGGCGAAGGTCAGTTAGACTTTGCCGAACTCAAGGGAGTTGTCACGTCGTGCTTTTCCGATCAGTTCGCAAGCACAAACAGCAAAAGCAAGTTACAAAAAGAGCTCTTCAGCGACGAAGAAATTCACTCCATGACGCTCTTCTTGATGCGGGCTGCGGATCCTCATCTCGCGGATCGCATCATGGAAGGGAGAGAGAAAAATGTGGCGGAACTCGAGGCATCGACGCTTTCCTTGAACCAGTGGCAAGAACTTTCCACATCGGATTATATCGATCACGACAGTTTGAAGAATATAATCGCGAAAAACAAGGCGATGAAAAGGCTCCAAAAACAATACTCAAACGCGTAAAGTTTCTCTTTTTTAAGAAAGAGAGAGGAGGAGGAGGATGGACTTTCGAATGATTCGGATTATGACTACGATTTATAACTTTTGAATTCAATATTTTATTATTACGAAGCTTCTTCACTACTTTACCGCGGAAGCGTTGCCACGTCCGGGATTGCGGTCGCTTTGGAAACGCCGCCAACGCCTAAGAACGCATTCATTTCGCTCGCACTTTTGATTTGAATGTACTGACTCTCGTCGATCATATCCAACGCTCTCGCTTCCATCGCGCCAATCGCTATAGCTTTCAAAGCTGACATTCTCCAACGCATAGCTTCGCTTGTCGGCTCAAAACAATTTTTCGAGCCTATCAATGCTTCCGTGGAGGACGACATCAAACAGTCTCTCGCGAACCACGCGCGCGTGCCTAAACTTTGCGCCAATCGGTATAAAGCTATCCGTTTTTGGACGTTTTCGTTTCCTCGAATCCCCGGAGTGTTTGCGAGCGCTTTCGCGATGGCTTCAGCCGGAGTACCGCGATACGACGAAGCCGAATAACAACTCAAGCGGAGCTGCTTTTCGAATGTAATAGTACTACCATCTGTTCTGGAGGAAGAAACACTCATGGTAGCGGTACCGTCGACTATTTTAAGCTTTTTGAAGCGCGATTGGAGCAATTGGCTATTCTCCGTCTTCGTCTCTTGCATTATCTCCGCCGGGTAGAAGGACGCGTTCGCCAAAGCGTGAATTGAGGCTACGCACGACTTGTAGAACGATCGAGTCGTTAATATGTCCAAAGTGCTTAACATGAGTGCTTGAACTATAGCAAAAGAAGCAGCAGAGGAAGAGGGCGACAACGCAATTGCACAGAAAGTTCCCAACGCGTCCGCGGCAGCGGCGGATTCGTCGCTACTCCGTCTGTTCGAAGACATTGCCGTCGCATTTTCGACGAATATAGACGCGCATGTTTCAAAGGATATCGCATCCTCGGTATTGTCTCTTCGAATATCATTACTGTCAGATGCTGTTAACACTATCACCGCGCTACCGCACACCCTCGCCGCGCACGTTAAACTGGCAATGCGCATCGATCGTTCCTCCTCGCGTTTTTCGTTTTCTTCGTCGTCGTCTTTCTCATTTTTGAAAAGTACCTCTCTCAACTCATCGCTACGAAACACTTTCATCGCTACTCGCCTGTCTCGTTCACACAGCTCTCCCAAACTCTCTAGCGTTACCGCCAAAAGCAACGCGTCTTTACACTTCACGCTTTCGCGCGTGGTGTCCTCGAACGCCTCAATCTCTTTCCTCCTCACAATTTCTTCTTTGTCGTTTCCTTCTCTTTCTTCTCCTTCGGAGTAATCAGAAGACAACGCGGCGAGTGCAGTCAACGCTCGACTTTTCGCCACCGACGACGAGTGCGCGCACTTCCCCGTCGCCGCCATCCCCAAAACCATCTGTTTCACTCGCATCCTCCTTCTTTCGCCGATTTTCCCTCTTTCTCCCACCGCGGCGCACGCCGCCGTCTCCAACGCCGCGAGCACTCTCTCGTCGGAAGTTTCCAACATCCCTTCCAGAACGTCCGGAAGAAGCCGATCGAAAATCTCGTCCGCAGTAGCGCCGCTCTTCGCATCATCATCATCCGCGCTTCTTCCGCTTCTTCTCGCGCAATACTTCATAATCTCCATCAGCGCCACCGCGCACGCTCGACTCGTTAAAGTCGTCGCGTATACATTTTCCTCTTCTCCTTCTTCAAACGCGTCCTGTTTTGTTATTCCTTCCGCGAGCGCACCCAAGACTTCCTCTCGAGCGCACCCGCCGCCAAGACTTCCTCTCTCGTCCTCTGCATCGTCTGGAAAGAGGAGCAGTTCTATCACGCGGTCGCACTTGCTCAGTTTTGCGACGAGTTCGCAGAGTACTTCCAGATTATTCGTATTATTCGTGTTGTTGTTCTCCCCGTTTTCTTCTTCCTCGTCGTCTTCATCTTCTTCTTCTTCTTCTTCTCTTCTTCGAGGAGCGGGACAACTGTAACTGTTCAGCGCTGTAAGGATGGTTCGGAACGAAAATTTGCGGACTATTTGCACGCAAACATCGTCGGACGGTTGATACGAGACCAAATGCACGTCTCTGGCCAAGTCGAGGAGCGAATCGGGGAGCGCGTTAAGGTGAGAATGAGTGGTCTCGGCGAAAGCGGCGACGGAAGCCATTGACTTTTTTTCCTCTCGATGTTGAGTTTTGCGTGCCTCGGGCACTCTTCTTATTTGTGAAGATGTCGACGAACGAACGGCGTGAAGGCGAGAAAAGCGTGCACATGATATACGGTGTTTTTAAGGTAATATTAATTATAAGATTGACACGTGGAAGAATAAGACCTCTCACATTCTTCTTTTACATGACCATGCCGCCGTCGACGTGGATCGTTTGGCCGGTGATATACGCCGCCGCCGGATCCAACGCCAAAAATCTCACCATGCCCGCGATATCTTCCGGCTGACCGTATTTCCCGGCTGGAATTGTCGTCAAGATCTTTGCCTCGATTTCCGGCCCTAACTCTGCAGTCATATCACTCGCAATAAACCCAGGCGCGATGGCGTTGCACTGAATGTTTCTCCCGGCGTATTCTCTCGCGACGGTTTTCGTCAACCCAATCACCCCGGCTTTAGCCGCGGAGTAGTTTGCCTGCCCGGCATTCCCGGTCACGCCAACCACGGAAGTGATGTTGATAATTCTCCCTTTCACTGGTTTCTTCTTCCCCATGATTTTACACGCCGCTTGCGTACACAAAAACACGCCGGTTAAGTTCAAGTCGATAACCTCTTGCCACTGGGCTAATTTCATGCGCATCATCAGCGTATCTCGGGTAATACCCGCGTTGTTCACCAAAACGTTCACCTCACCGAACGCGTCCACCGCGGCTTTAAACAACGCGTCGACTTCCTCTTGCTTCGCCACGTTCGCTTGCACCGCGATGGCGTCCCCACCGGACGCTTTGATGGTTTTGCACACTTCCTCGGCCGGTCCCGAGCTCGCCGCGTAGTTGACGACAACTCGGCAGCCTTGCGCGCCCAACTGCGTGGCAATAGCCGCGCCGATGCCACGAGAAGCACCAGTCACGACGCACACCGGACCATCCGCCGCCGCTTGGACAGTCATCGCGGACTTTCTGCCGCTGCTGCTGAAACGAAACGGAATCGAGGACGAGGATGGACTCATTTTTTTCCCCTGCATCCCTTGGGAACGCTTCGAGGCTAAGGACGAAGAACACGAGGAACGCGTTTTGGAGACGACGTTGCGTGCGATGTGGTGAGCGGAGGAGGACGTTGCGCGGACAGAAAAAGCCATGATGGTTGTTTCTTCGTATGTGCTGTGCTTTAATGAAGAATTCGTATTTTGGATAAGAGAGAGAAAAGTTCGTCCAAGACTGATTTTTTGTTTTGTGAAGTCAAAAATGTGTTCTTAAATTTCATGGTACAGCTATGTAAGGTAATAAACTCTCCTCTTGTTCGTAGAGCGACGACAACATTTCCATCCATCTCTCTTTCGTGGTGTTTCTTTTCAAATGCGCATCCGCAAACCTCCTCGTTTTTCTTTCTCTCTCTCTCTCTCTCTTCTCTCTCTCTCTCGCAATACAAACTTTCTCTCTCTCTCTTTCGTGTGTGTGTGTGTGTGACTAAAACGCTAAAAATTTTTACTCTCTCTCTCTCTCTTTATTTTAGTACGCTTGTTCGTCGTCGTCGTCTTCGTCGTACTCCTCCTCTTCCACCGACGCGTCTTGGTATTGCTGATACTCGCTGACCAAATCGTTCATGTTCGATTCGGCTTCGGTAAACTCCATCTCGTCCATGCCTTCGCCGGTGTACCAATGCAAAAACGCTTTGCGCCTAAACATGGACGAAAAGTCCTCGCCAACTCTCTTGAACATTTCCTGAATCGCAGTCGTGTTCCCGATAAAAGTGGCGGACATTTTCAAACCTTTCGGTGGGATATCGCAGATGGACGATTTGACGTTGTTCGGGATCCATTCGACAAAGTAGGACGAGTTTTTGTTTTTGACGTTGAAAAGTTGTTCGTCGACTTCTTTGGTCGACATGCGGCCTCGGAATAAAGCAGAGGCGGTGAGGTATCTCCCGTGTCTCGGATCCGCGGCGCACATCATGTTCTTTGCGTCCCACATTTGCGAGGCGAGTTCCGGAACGGACAACGATCTGTATTGTTGCGACCCTCTCGACGTGAGCGGCGCGAAACCAACCATAAAAAAGTGCAATCTCGGGAACGGCACCAAGTTCACCGCTAACTTTCTCAAATCCGCGTTCAATTGACCCGGAAATCGCAAGCAACACGTGATGCCACTCATGACCGCGGAAATCAAATGGTTCAAATCGCCAAAAGTTGGGTTGGTCAATTTCAACGTTCTGAAGCAAATGTCGTACAACGCCTCGTTGTCCAAAACCATGCACTCGTCGGCGTTTTCAACCAACTGGTGGATAGATAACGTCGCGTTATACGGCTCAACGACCGTATCGGAAACCTTCGGCGACGGCACGACCGAAAACGTCAACATCATTCTGTCCGGATACTCTTCGCGAATTTTAGAAATCAACAACGTCCCCATACCCGAACCAGTCCCGCCGCCCAACGAGTGGCACACCTGGAAACCTTGCAAGCAATCGCAACTTTCCGCTTCTTTTCTCACGACGTCCAAAACAGAATCAATCAATTCCGCGCCTTCCGTGTAGTGCCCTTTCGCCCAGTTATTCCCGGCGCCGGTTTGGCCGAAGATGAAGTTATCCGGGCGAAAGATTTGGCCGTACGGGCCGGATCTGACCGAGTCCATCGTCCCGGGTTCCAAATCGAGTAACACCGCTCTCGGAACGTATCGACCTACATAATATATAGTTGTGTGCGATAGAAGAGAGAAAGTGATGATAAATGTCAGCGCATGTGGCATCATTGATATGGATTCGCCAAACGCGACGACGATGCGCGAAATTTTCAAAAATCAAGGGGAACAAAAGAGAGCAACAATTTGGGGAGAAGAAAAACAAAAAATCAGAAACCCACCTCCGGTAGCTTCGTTGTAATACACGTTCACTCGTTCGAGCTGTAAATCCGAATCGCCGGCGTACGTGCCGGTGGAATCGATGCCGTGTTCATCGCAGATGACCTGTTGTTTTTTGATTCAGTGGTGGTTGGGAGAAAGAAAGAAAGAGTGTTCAGCGTCACACAATTGGTCTCGTCCTTTTCAAAACGTTCACCCAACGGGAAGAGAGAAAAATGGAAAATGGCGCTCATCATCATCGTCGAAGGAAAGAAAGGAACAAAGTTGTTTGACTCTCGAAAAGCGTACCTCCCAGAACTTCGCCCCGATTTGGTTACCGCACTGTCCGGCTTGTATGTGGACGATTTCACTGTGATAACATAAAGAGAGAGAGAGAGAGAGAGAGACGTCAGAGAAATTCTTCTTGGAAACAACAAGGAGAGAGGAAAAGCAACGGAAAAAAAAAAGAGCATTTTGCCCGTCGTGTGTAATGTGCCGAGGCGACCACGACGCGAACGAGAAAAGCGCGAAAGACAACGATATTCAAGCGCGACTAAAACTATATCGCATATTTTCTGCGACGTCAACGACGAAGAAGAGAGACGCACCGCATGGTGTTTGCTTTGGTGTTCTTTGCAAAGCAATTTGCGCGTAAAAGACGACTTTGTAAAATGAAGAGATTTTTGAAATTTATTCGCGCAAAGAGTCCCAAACGAAATAAACCAAAATTTGGGCGAACATGCAAAAAAGTGCCAAACGGGTGTCCTTCGTTTTCCCTTTTAATTTGCCTTTTCTCTGTAGCATTCATTAAACGAGGAGCAGTAATTTCTACGAAATGGACGGGTTTGCCCAGCTGTTGTTGTTCTTGTTCGTGTTCTTGTCGTTACGCGTGGTGGTGTTGGTGGTGGTTTTCGTTCGTTTTCCAAACTCCAGGCTCTTCTTCATGGCGAACGCGCCGAGGAAGTTGACGAGGCCGACGGCGAAGAGCGCTAAATTCGCGTGTTGCGAAAACAAAGCTAAGAAGAGTAAAGAAGTACCGACGAAGTAGCGTCCAGTGACCGTAGCTTTGTAAAAGCCAGTCTCGCCGTTTTCGGCGACCGCGCGATAGTAAAGACCAAAGGCGATGGCGGCGGTAGCGACGACGCGAAGCCAAACCGCCGAGGACAACGTCTCGCCGATCGGCACGACCGCGTGGAAAAGACGTCTCGGGAAGAGGAATAAACACACGCCGACAGCTAAAATATACGTCCCAGTGACCATCGCGGCGCGTTTACACCGTTCCAGCTGCTCCGCGGATAAACTATTCTTTTCCTTCCGTTCGTAATACCGCTCCGCGTCGTCGTCGTCGTTCGAAGCGCCGCCGTAAAACTTCGAAAACGTAATCTCCCCGGTCCTCTCGCTCTTCTCCGCCACCATCGGTATTCCAGTCATCGCGCGTTTATCCTTCACGTTCACTCCGGTATCCAGTAAGTGTTCCGGAGGCGGCATTTGCGTTTCGTCTATTTCCAAAACCTCCGGTCGCATGTCCAACGCGAATATCTTTCCTCCTTCTAAATCATCATCTAAATCATCACTCCTCCTCTTATTCCTCCTCCTCACGATCGCTTCTCCTCTCAGCGATCCAAACACGACGATGTCCCCGTTTTCCGTCGTTATCGAGGCATCTTTTTCGACGTTTCCGACGACAATAACGTCGCCGCTGTGTTCCACGTGCGTTCCTTTTTCCAAAGTGCAGTTGTAATACAAAGGCGCGTTCTTCGATCTCGCCGGGGGAATCGGCGCTTCTTTTGCTTCTTCAAATCGTCCGGGAGACGAAAAACAAACAACCCGACGATGCTTATGAGTCGTCGTTGTTTTCATCGCGGATGATGAGAGGACGAACACCATCTCTCAAAAGCGGTCCATCTTCAAGGGGAAAAGTTTGTGGGGATTCGTCACTTCGATGTCACGGCATCCTTTTCGGGTCTCGTCGTCGTTCGTTTGCCGAAACCTGTATCATAACAACAACAAGAGGTGGAAGACTACCGCGACTCGAAGGAATACGCTCGGTGTGCTTCTCTTTTTCGTCCTCGTTCTCGTTTCTGTCGCGTTCTTCTCGTCGTCTTTGTCGTCTGTCTTTTCCTCCTTCGAGAGGATGACGACGACGAACAACAACAACAACAACAATGAAGAAGAAGAAGCACAACAAAAGTGCGCGAAAATCCTCGACCATCTCCGCTCGATGAACGAATCAGAGAGAGAGAGACAAACGCGTTTAGATTTGAGCGAGTGCGGTTTGCGCTCGGTACCGAAAGAGGTTTTGCGGTTACGAAATCTGGAATTTCTCAATCTCGGGAAAAACAAGTTGCACGCGCTGCCGGATTCGTTCGCGAAGGATTTACCGAACCTGAAGATCTTATTCTGCCTCGCGAACGAGTTCAGGAAAGTTCCAGAAGTTCTGGGCGAGATGGAGCACTTGTTCATGCTTTCGTTCAAAGCGAATAAAGTGCGAGAGATACCGGAGCAGTCGTTACCGATTGCGTCTTTAGGATGGTTGATTCTGAGCGATAACGAGATTGAAGTGTTGCCGAAGAGTTTAGGAAAGTGTCGAAAGATGAGGAAGTTGATGTTAGCCGGGAATAAAATCAAGGAATTGCCGACTTTTATGAGCGAATTGGTAAATTTGGAGTTATTGAGAGCGAGCGATAATCGGATCGAAGTATTTCCGGAGTTTTTGTACCGGTTGCCGAAGCTGGCGTGGTTGGCGTTCGCGGCGAATCCGTGCACGGAAAAAGCGGCGGCGAACGCGATGGAGAGAGGTACACGAGCGGTCAAACGCGTCGTTAATTTTGAGGATTTAGGGGTGGATGAAGGGAAAAAATTGGGCAGCGGCGCGAGTGGGACGGTGTATCGAGGAGAAATGGACGGATTCAACGTCGCGATTAAAGTGTATAATAACATGGGGAAAACGAGCGACGGGAGGCCGGAAGACGAGATGGCCGCCGCGAGTTTAGCGACGTCGACAACGAGTGATATAGTCGAGGGAGAACAAGATGAGCAAGAGGAAACCGTTGGTAGCGGCGGCGTCATCGAAACGTTGGCGAAATTCACCACCAAAGACGGCAAACGCGGTCTCGTGATGGAATACTTAGACCCGACGGATTGGAAAAACTTGGGCGGGCCGCCCAGCTTCGAAACAGTTACCCGAGACGTGTTCGATGAAAGAGAGGGAAAATTCACCGCGCGAGAAATTCTAGCCGTCGCCGTTAACGTCGCCAAAGGTATCAATCAGCTGCACAAAAATGGCGTCTGCCATGGCGACATCTACGCGCACAACATTCTCATCGACCGCGACGAGGATTACCCTTCGGCGAAACTAGGAGATTTCGGTGCCGCGATGTTTTTTGACGACGACGAGAATCCTCAATTTTCACAAATGGTTCGCGAGAACGAAGCCAGAGCGTTCGGGTGTTTACTCGACGACATGTTAGTCAACTACGACGGCACGCGAGGCGGCTCAAATACCGTTATGATTCGCGAGAACATTGAAGCCGGCCAAACGCAATACGCCGGCAACAAAATATTTATGGAACCGAAGAGTTACCGACCATCGACGCACCTAGATAACGACGAAGGCAAAACCGAAGGAGAACTCACGCCTGCGCAAAGCAGAGAAGAACGAGAACGACGACGAGACGAACACTTACAAAAAAGAACCCACGAGCGGCGCGAAGCAGATAAAGGACTCGTCTCCATAAACCTCCCAGAAGACGGCCACGAAAAAACCATCGCATCTTTGCGTCAACTCGCGGACGACCTCATGCACCCAACCCGCTCGGTTCGTCCCAAAAATTTCGAAGCAGTCGTCAAACGCGTCCAAGAAAGCGAGAAACTCTTCTTCGGCGACTATTACGCGAAAAAACTCGAAAGCCTCCAGATTCTCCAGCGGAGAAGGTACGACGTCGATCTTCTCAGAGATAGGAGTCTTTTCTCTCGAAGGAAGGACCCTAAGCGCAGGGAGAAGAGAAACGATGACGACAAAGAGACAAAGTAGCACGTAGTAATAGTAGTAGTAGTAGTATGGTAGTAGTAATACCTCACCAGCATCACCAGCACGTATACGCGCGTTTTTATTAGTAGACGAGAGAGAAGTCGTTACAACAAACAGACGTCACTTTTTTTATTTGGTCGCACTACGCACGGTTTAGCGGTCGCACGACAGACATGTTCCGCGGAAGCCTCCAACGCGCCGCCAAAAGGTCTCTGTTATCGGCTTGTGCTGCGCATCGGCAGCGGGCGAGTGTCAATGCCGCTCGCTCGAGCTACGCCTCGCTCGTCCCGATGGTCATCGAATCCTCCCCGAGAGGCGAACGCGCGTTTGATATTTTCAGTCGATTACTTAAAGAACGCGTGGTTTTTTTAAACGGCCCGATCCACGACGACATGTCCGCATTAATCGTCGCGCAGTTATTGTTCTTAGAGTCTGAATCCGTCACGGAACCGATACATTTTTACATCAACTCGCCCGGTGGAAGCGTGACGGCGGGACTTGGGATTTACGATACGATGAATTACGTGCAAGCACCGATACACACGTTAGCGGTTGGGCAGTGCTCGTCGATGGGGAGTTTACTCTTGTCCGCGGGAACGCACAGAAAAGCGCTACCGAACAGTCGGATAATGATTCATCAGCCGAGTGGAGGTGTGCAAGGGACGCAGTCGGACATTGCCATTCAAGCGTCGGAGATTTTAAAGTTGAGAGAGAAGGTGACGAATATTTACGCCGAGCACACGAAACAGAAGAAGGACGTGATCGCAAAGGCGTTGGAGAGGGATACGTTCATGAGTGCGGAGGAGGCAAAAGCGTTTGGGATCGTGGACGAGATCATCGTTAAGAGAGAGTAAAATGAGCGCAGGTGTTCGTGCGTGTAGTTGATGTCATCTTTATAAATATGCGTGTTGTAAATATAAAATATAATTTTTATCATTCCTTGTCCTTACCTACCTACTGTGGTAATCGGGAAGGGAGAATACGTGGTCGATCTCGGTTTTTAATTCTTGTCTTTCCTCCTCGTTTTGAGCGGCAGCGACGGAGAATAAGTGAACGCTTCCCAAATTATCGCCAACGGCTAATATTGGCGACGCGTTCGTGTTGGAGTAACTGACCGCCGTGAGACGTATGGCATTTTTCTTCTCATTCGTTTCTCCTCGCTCCTTCGATTTTTTTTGCTGAATACCTATTTCGTCAAACTTCTCTTCAAACCACGGGGTAGTTACGGTCAAAGATGCATCGTTTCGAGCGTTGTCGCTTTTAATGTTACTGCTTTTTTGCGCCACTGCTCGCTCGCACTTCCAAATACGTAACGTTCCATCGTCGTACACCGCGGCGAGTTTCCTCCCGTCGTTTGTATCCCACGCGATATCGTTCACTGGCGGGAGCGATACGGAAGACGCCGTCGACCTACTACTACTACTACTGCTGCTGCTCGCACCATAACCGTTTTGAACTCGCAAAGGTACCAATGCGAATGAAAATATTTGCGACGCATCAGTTTCTTTGAAGATTGATGAAGATGTTTCTTGCCAGAGATCGTTTGCGTTGTTCGCGTGTGTATCTCGAGCTCGCTTGACGGAGTTTGCTTCGTGTTCCAGATCCGACACCCGAAAAACACGGACTGTTCCATCAGCAGAAGCTGTCGCAAAGACGCCGGGAACTGACGGATGCTTCTTAACTTGATATATCGCCGCGTACAACGACGAAATCGAGTGCGCTTTTATCTTCTTAGTGATCGTAAACATTTCGCTGTGCCCGTCATTTTCATCGAGCGAGCGTTTTGCGCAAACGAAAATATCTCCGCGTATGGTTCCAACGAGAAGGCAAGATTGGTCGATGACATCTAAGCACGTCGCTTGAATCTCTCGAGGATCATCGCAGACGAGACTTTTTCCTAGTATTGTTTCGCCACTCGACTCCAGAAAACGCTTTTCGCCTCGATCTTGACCGTCGCGTAAGATGCGCAAAGTGCCTATTGATTCGCTAGGATTTAATGCGCGCGCGTCCATTTTGAGAATCGCACCATCTGTAGAGCAACTTACAGCGGAGAACTCGCAGTGACTTTCCTTGTCGACGTTATCATCTAAGAATTCAACCGCCCAAACTTTTTCTTTGTGTGAATACTCCGGTCGCGATTCGTAAAGGAGTCCTTGGTGCTGGTGGGAGGCGCTACCCTTCTTGTCGCCTCGAAACGCGATATCGAGGCACCGTATACTACCATCGAGGCATCCACAGAGCATGCGCCTGCTTTTATTCCTCAAATGCTCTTCTGCGTCGTTGTAATGGACGCTCTGAAATGCTATTGAAGTCACGGAACTTTCGAGAGTGAGTGATACCTCTGGTTTCGTGGCGTCTCGAAGCGTCCAAACGTGTACGGCGCCACGTTTCTCCAGATCCCTTTTATTGAAGTATTCGAGGTTGCGTTTGTTCTCATCTACGTTCTCGTCGTAGTCATCACCACGCAAAACAATATTTCCTGCATCAACAGATCCGTGACAGATGGCAACGACGCCATCAAAACGAGGGTGGAATCGAATCGCGTTGACTCTCTTCTCTTTTCCAGATTCGGAGGATGACGCCGATGGATACTTGTACTCGCACAAACGGGTCAGTTGCTTCGAAGCATCGAAGGGTAGTTCATCCCCATCGTGAAGCGCCCCTCTATACCGCAACGTTTGCTCTAGCATCAGACTTGCCCGAATCTGGCGATCAGCGATGATTTCCGCCTGTTTCAAGAACGCGCGACCAACGCGTTTTCTCGCCCGTCCCGGTGCTTTCCCTCCTTCCTTCCGCGTTTCCTCTTTTTGCCAACACGTCTCACTTTCCTTGGTTTCCGGTGAATCCGTAAACGTTTCGCGAACAACACAGGGGGTAGTATATGTTTGAGTCGAGCGGTGCACGTGTATTTCGGGATCAAACGGAACTCGTTTCTTCTTTATTCTCCTCTTTTTCCTCCTCCTTGTCGCCGTCGGCGGCGTCGCGAATTCGATAGGCGCCAACTCGATGCGCTTCGATTCTCTCGAACTCTGCCTTTCCCAAAGCTTGGAAAAGTCAAAGTTGAAAATAGAATCGATATCATTATCATTCCCTTCCACTCTACTGTTTTCTTCTTCGTCTTCGCTCGAGTTACTCGTGCTTTCCTCGTCTTCGCTCGCGTCGAAAAAGCTTTCCTCCTCCTCCTCTTCCTCTTCTTCTTCTTCTTCTTCTTTCCCACCACCATCACCGCGAAAGACTTCGTTCTTCTTTCTCGTCCATCGACACGGTTCCAACAGCGACCTCGGCGTCACGTCCTTCCCGTTCTCGTCGCGTATCACTCGCTCGTTCTCCACCACTCCTTTTAACAGACTTTTATTCGTCGCGGTATTATTAGTATTTTTGGTCAAACTCTTCCTCGTGGAGGAGGAGTGCGTGGAGGAGTTCCCGGAGGAGATTCTCCTTTCTCGTGGTCTTTCTCCTCCTCCTCCTCCTTTTTTCCTTCTCTTTTCAGCGGCACTCTTCTTCACCACCGCGCTTTTGGAAGACAAAGAAAAAGAGGACGTCGACGTTTCGCTCGCGCGCCCTCCCGCCGGCGGCGCTGTTGTTGTTGTTGTTGTTGTTGTTGTTGTTGTTGTTGTTGTTGTTGTTTGCGACGTTCGTCTCATCGCATGTATTGCATGTGTTTTTTAAAGCAAGTTTGACCGCTTTTTTTGAAAAAAAGAAAAAAAGAAAAAATTTGAAACCGAGAGCAACAGCTGTCAGTTCGAAAATTTTTGAAATCATCGAAACGCGATACAAAGAAAAGGGACGACGACGATACGGACGTAAACGACGGAGAAAGCCTCTCTTCCTCCCCTACGCGTCGTTAAAACTCGCGGTGGTCTCTGTCCGACGACGATAACCTAAAACAACCGAATACGTTTGTCGTCTCTCTTTGGGAACGTTTTGTATTTATTTATTTGAAAATTCAGTTAAAAATGTTTCCATCGATGATGGTGTCCGTGATGATGGTCGTTCGCTGCGGTCCTACGTCGTCTTCCTCCAGGAACAACAACGCGGGGAAGCGCCAGAACGGCGCGGGGGTTGTTCTGCCGCCGAGAATGCCAAAAGGTCGTCGGATTTTATTAGTTAAGACGAAACCACGGCAGCAGCAAAGAGTGCAATTCTCAAAGTCGTTTTTTGATTCCCTTTCGGGAGGAGGAGGCGTTTTTGGTGCAAAAACACCACCGCCACCACCGTCAAAGCGTACGACGACGACGAAGGAGCGGGACGAGACATTCTCGTTGAAAAAGACGAGCACAGACCACGAGGACGACGACGAATACACGGTGATCGACCCGCTCTCTCCATCGTTCCTGGGTTCTTTCCCGAACGAATGGCAAAACAGCAACGAGAAGTTGCGGTTGGTTTTAAACGCCTTCGAAGGGTGTTCCCGGACGGCGATGTTGTCGCTCGGACCGATACAGGCGTGCGTGAGCGCGCAGGCTTTGTTGGTGTTTGTGAGCGAGCAAAAGAAACAGAATAGATTGGAGAACTTTTTGAACGATTTTTGGCAAGGGAAGGTTGCGTTGGCCACGGAGCGAGTGAAGGGGAAGATGTCCGTGGACCGAGCGTTGTTGGAGAGGCACTTCGACAGAGAACGAACGGAGTACGAAGGAAAATTGGCCAATATGAGAGGAGAAAACGCGGCGGTTAAAAGTCGTGCGGAGATGACGCGTCGGGAGATGTTTGAGACGAAAGGGCTGGTGAGGAAAATGCAAGAGGATATTGAAGAGTTCAAGTGTCTCGTGGAGATACAAAAGGAAGAGATGGAACAGTTCAAGAAGAACGAGTACGCGTTGAAGTGCAAAACGGAGCAGCAGTTTGATTCGATGTACCAAACATTTACGAAAGATTTCGTTTTGTTGAGACACGCAAAAAAGCAACAGGCGAAGGCGCATACGTTTGAAATCGAACGACGCGACCGAGCGGAGAAGGTCTTAAAGGCGAAGACGGCGCAACAATTCGATAAAATGTACGAAACGCTGGTGAGAGATATCGCTATGAAAGATCACGAGATCGCACAGTTGCAAACGCAGTTGAGCGCGTACGAGGATGATTTGAAGGAGAAGGAGAAGATGATAGAGGGTATGGAGGTGAAGTTACGCATGGCAAACGAGGAGAAATCAAGAATAGAGCGAGCGTTGATTAGTGCGAACCATCATCACCAAACTGAAATCCAGGAATTGAACGTGATTATTACCGGTATGTTGGATTCGATTCAAACGCTCGAACGCGAAGCGGCGGAAGAGGAGGTCCGCAAAGAACGCATTTGGAGCGAAAAGACAGCTGAAATCGAAAGTTTGAAACAGAAGGTGATGGACTTACGCATTGATCATTCCGTTGTCGAGCATAGAATGGAATTGGCGCGTCAGCAGTTGGAGAAGGAATACGAAGAAAAGAAAACGGAAGTTTCCGTGGAAGCGGATACGAGAATCGTCAACACCATCGAAAGAGTCGCTCGTGCGCAGTTTGAGAGATTACACGATATGACCGTGTTGAAGAATAAGTTTGTCCGAGATCACGAAAACGAGATGGAAGCGTTGAAAGCGTCGGTAGAGATTAAAGAGCGAGAGATTGTCGAGAATTCGAAGAAGGCGGAGGAGAAAATCGAAGCCATCGCGAGGGAACTCGCCGAGGCGAAAGATTCATACGCTCGCGAGTTGAACGTTGTTTCCGATTTATCGTCTTCTCGCGCGATAGAGATTGAAAAGCTGAAAACTGAAATATCAGACGCGAACGAGAAAGAGCGCGAGATTGTCGAAGAGTTGAAGACGGTGCAATCGGCGCTTTTTGAGGAGAAGGCAAAAGTCGCACGCGTTGAACAAGGCTCGAGCGAGACGTTGAAGCAAGCCGAATGGGATTTCTTCTCGGAGAATGCCAAATTAAAACAAGTCGAGCACGAGTTGGAATTAAAGTTAGAGCACGCAAACTTAGAGAAGCATCAGATTGAGAGGGCGTTGTATTCCTCCGCCGCGCACGAAAACGAGCTTCAAGAGAAAGTCAAGAGCATGAAAAATTCAATCGCGAAAGCGGCGAAAGAGGTGGAATATACCGAAGCGAAGCTGGAACAATCCAACTTAGAGAAGTTTCAGATTCAAAGAGCACTCATCACGAGAACGAAAAACGAAGAAGAATTGCGCGAAGAAGTCGTAAATATGAAAAATTCCGTCGAACAATGGGCGAAAGCGGTCCAACTGTCCGAGGAGAAATTGGAGCAATCCAACCTCGAGAAATTTCAAATCGAAAGGGCGCTCATCACGAGAACAAAGAACGAAGAGGAACTCTCGAAGAACGTGCAAGATTTGACCGCGCGTCAGGTATCGTTCGAGACGCAGTTTCGAGCCGCGCGCAGAGCAGCAAAAGCGGAGAGAAACGCGCTGTACGCGCTCGCGAGAAACGAAAACGCGAAAGCGCATAAACGAAATTTTGTGACGGATACGAAAGATATAGAGAGCGAGCGTTATGCGCAATACGCGCAGATGCGCGACGACCTGGAAGGTATGCAAAGAAAAGTGAAACTGGCGCAAACCGCGTGCGAGGCCGAACGCCGTGCGCGCGAAGTCGCAGAGACGGAACGAGATTCTGCCTTGCTCGAACTGAGCGCGTCCAACGCTCGTCTCGTGGAAGAGCAGCAAAATGTCGGAAAAGAAGAAGCGTCTTCGTCTTCTTCAACATCGGGCGAGAGTAGAGAAAGTAGAATGGAAGCGCTCGTCCGCGAAAACGAAGAATTAATTGAACGCGTGAAACTGCTCGAAATCGTTGCTCTAGACGCTCGAGAGCAAGAAGCTTTGGCAGTTAATCGATTGGAAGCGATTGAATTGAAAGCTCGAGAGAGAGGAAATCGCGTGTCGAGCGCGATCGACTCGCACGGCGAGATAGAGAAGGAAAACAGAGATTCAAACTCGGGCGCGAGAAGTTCTCATTAAATATCGTGTAAATTTATTTTAACAAACGTACGTACAGATCCCGTTCCTAAAGGTATCTACATCATATCGCAGTAACAATCGACAACACTTACAACACACTACTATTAAAATTGCTAAAGCATGAATAAACATTAATTCCCACCGTGATTGCCGTGGAAAAAGTTCGACATAAACCCGTGACCACCATGGCTCGCACCGTTATTGCTCTCCGCGTGGTGGTCTTCGGACACGACGTCGTCGCTATTCGCAGCATCCAAAACGGAATCATTTGATTCTCCATCAGAGCTTTCTTCCTCATTCGATGCATCGTCACCATCCGCCTCCTCGCTTGAAGACGCGCTTGTTCCTTTCTTCTTCTTGCTAGTGCTGCCGGCGGCAACGCCCGGCAACTCGAGATGGTACGAATGTGCCAACGCAATTGCCGCGCGTTGTACGACTGAAACGTCGTCCTTCTTCGCAACCGTCTTATCAAACTTCTGCAAAGTGACCGATGCTTTCGCAGCGGGGCGGTTCCCATGAGATGCTTTTCCAGCAACTTCCAAGATACCGCTACCGCCGTGCAACGCGTCGCTCTCGGCGTCGCATCCACACACGGATAAGCCGACTCGCGCACACTGCTGGTTTGCTTTCGTGCGATGTCGTCGAACAGCCGCGTCCGAGGCCAAAATCGCGGCCGTAGCAATTCGCTCGGCTTTTGTCGCTGCCTGATCGTCTCTCGATTTTGGCGTCACGATGCGCAGTTTCTTCGTCGCTTCCAAAACGAGCATGACGTCGCGTTCAAGTTCCCAACTGTGGTGCGGCGCCTCGCCGAATTCTCTAGAGGTTTGGTAATAATCCGCCTTCTCCCAGTAGTGCCATTGCGATGACCCTGAACGTAAATCCGATTCCGTTCCGACGCCATAGACGGTTACTTGGTCGCAAATTTGCAAAGCTGCAAAAATAGCCAAAAATCCTGAACTCGGACTTCCTTTTCCGGCGTACTCTAGTTTGCGCACGCTCTCTAACGCGGTTTTATAATTTTGGAGCAATTTACCCGCCTGCGCGATGGACGGGTCGGTCATTTTCACAAAACTCACGTCGCCGCGTCCAGATTTTCGCAAACGCTGTTGCAACGCGAAGTGATCGCCCGGCACAACTCGAGTACCAACTAACGTTACCCCGAGCTCGAGCGGCATGACGTTGGCAACTTTATTACTATCGATTTGCGTGTTTGAATATCGTTGCGTCCAAATCGAGTTGAGCGTACGCAAGGTAGTTTTATTCCCGACAAAACGATCAAAACCAACCGTTGGAGCGTTGTTCATCCGAATAACCGCAGAGTGCCCGTCGATTTCTTTCCCGTTCAAGTCGAGTAAAAGCCTTTGCGAGTTACCAACCACCGCGCACGTTTTGAAATCGCGATTGTACCTCGGCGCAAGTTTCAGCATTTCTCTCGCGTGCTTCGCCCCTGTGTTTGCAACTTTATATAACGCTCGACCTAAACTTTGTGGAATGCCATATATGGACGGAAACGACAGCTCCGATGCCATATCGCGTCGAAAGACGTCCGCTTTTTTCATCATCAAGTCTTTCAAATTTGCCTCGCGATTGATGTCCTCCGCTCGATTTCGCAGTTGTTCGAGCCATTTGCTTTCAGCTGACGCCCCGGCAGACGCCGCCGCGCGAATTTCTTTCAACGCCTTCTCGTACGCCTCCGCAGTGACTTTATCCTCCTCGTTACCGATGCTCAAATCTTCGAGAGCGTGCGCCAACGCACCGTCTAAAAGCGTCGATCTATCAATCGTTGATATGAGAAAATCATCCATATCTGCCTCGCCGGTAATCTCTTCTCTTTGATTCTTCGTCATCTTCTCCTGAATCTCACTCGCGCGTTCTCTATCTGTCACGTCTAATTTCATTCTTTCCCTATCCGCATCAATTATCGTTCCTGCACCCCCTCCGCATTTCGATTCCGCTCTCAACGCCGTCGCAATCAAATGATACGCCGCTCTCCTCGTGGCAATCCTATCCTTCGAGATCGACCTCGCCGCCACCACCGTACAATCAGTGCACCCTCGACTCTGCAATCTCTTCTGACACTGCGCGTTTTGCTCTTTAATCCGCATAACTCTAGAATAACACGCCGACGAGCACTGCGTGTAATCCGTCACGTGACACTTCGCCTTCATGATATCTTGCAACTCTTTCACCTTCTCGTTCGCCTCTCGCAACTGCGCTCGCAACGCGGCTATTTCCACGTCAATTTTCGACGAACTCGCTTTCTTCAACGCTTTCTCATCGCAACCGGCGATAGATTCGTCGATCGCTGTGTTGCTCGATTTCATCGACTCGCACTCTTCCGAGCAATCCGGACATTGTTGTCGTTCTCTCGTCGTCGTCGTCGCGCAGTGACATCCATCCTTGACGTTCTCACTCATCATCGCATCACGACCACCACCACCGCCACCACCTCCGAAAGTAGTAGAAACGCGCGACGAGAATGCCAACGACGACGGATGATCGGAACGACCTTTACCACCATTTTCACCACCACCTGTAGTCGCCGCAGTCGTTCTAAACACCATCAAAACCAAACCCAAAATCAGAAGCGACATCATCATCATCATCATCACCAAGCGCCTCGCGCGTCGCTCGCGTTTCGGTGTCATCCTGAACGTCTCTTTGTCCATTATTACTGCGAGACAAAAAAGCGACCCCCCCCCCGTGCTCGTAACAGTAGGCAGCGCTCTGCTTTACTGCGTTTTGCGAGTCAACAACGCAGCAGGTACTTTTGGCGCACGTGTGCTTCAAAAGTAGGCAAATGCAAAGTGTTTAGGGTGTTTGCACTGTTAACGGCTGAAAACGCCTTTGTAAAAACGCTTGACTTTTCTTAACTTTTAATCACACACGAAAACACGCACGCAACAGCGCGTGGCGCATTTTTGTGAAAAGAGAAGAGAGCCAAATCCAGGGGAGACATACTATACGCGCGAAATTAAGATGAACTTTGACGACTTGGACGAGGTTTTAGACAAGCTTGGCCCGATTGAAATGTGGGAGGAGGACCATGGAAAAAAAAAGCGCGTGATCTCGCATTGTCGGGAACGATTTGATTTAGGTGTTCCAACGAACGGCGAGGAGGCGATGGTGACGAGCGAGCTTTTGGTCGCGAAAGCGATCATGGAAACGATGGAGATGAAGAGTGATTTGGAGAAGAAGAGGAGAGGGGCGATTGTGGAGATTCCGGAGGAGAAGTGGACGGCGATGGAGAAAGCGGCGAGTCAATTTGAATCCGACGTGTTGGTGAACAGCAGAGAGAGAGGGATTGGGAAGTATATCGATTTGAGCGCTACTGGGATGCGGTTGAAGTACGCCAGGTTTGGAGCCGAAGGGTGCGACAAAGTGGTGTTTATTTTACACGACACCGGGGAGAACGGGGAGTCGTATTACGGATTAGCGAAGCAGATACAAGAGAAAGGAGGGTTTACGGTGTATTGCGTGGATTTTAGAGGACACGGCGATAGCACGCATTCGCGGGAAGGACAGTACGACGTCCCGTCGTTCGTGGCAGATATAGAATCGTTCATCGTCGAGTTGGATTTGTATGCACACCCGGTTGCTTTAGTTGGTTTTGGTTTAGGCGCGATCATCGCGGCGGCGTTTGCTGGAGAGCACGAACACTTGGTCGCCGGCCTGACTCTGATCGAGTCGCACCCGAAGTGTCGAGAAGACGCGGTGGCATTTCATAGGTTCCAAAACGTCATATTCGGGTCTTTGCGAGAAGCAGTAACGTTTGAAATCGCACCCATTTGGCCTGATAACGAGAGACGAAACGGGAAACAGTGCATTAAACGCATGCTCTCTAAATTTCGGAAACCTAAAGGCGACGAAGTCACCGGCGTCATGAAGTTATTCAGCCAAAACATGGCGAAATACGAGTTTCGCATCGACCGTAAATTCTTATTCAAAGTCCCATCCGCGGACGAATACGTCCGAATTCTGGAAAACGTTAAGTGTCACGCCTCAGTTTACCGAGGCGAGCACTCCGAGTTCATGGACGAAAAAGATCTCCAGGACGTCGTGTCCGCCTTGCGCCGGTATTCGAAGAAAGTCATCCGCGGCAAATCCATCCCGGACGCCTCCCACTACGTCTTCGAAGACCAACCAGCTACTCTCCGCGACTACATCCTCCACTCCCTCCTCATCTCCGAACCAGACATGATTGTCGAAAACAACGCCTCGCGCACGCCAGAGTTCCTAAACTTGAAGCCGTTGCCGAAATACGCCACCGTCGAGGACGCCGTCCGAGCTTTGAAACCGAGGAAAATCCCAACCGAAAAAGACGTCGAAGACGCTTTAAAGAAGTTAAAGGAAGAGTGTGGTGGAAACGTCGACTGTTCCTCGGACGAAGAAAGCGAGGAGGTGAAAATGAATCGAAAGTACTCCACCGCGTTGGCGAATAACGATTCGCAGTATTTCGGAATGGTTGGTTGAATTTTTAGATTTTGGATAAAATGGAAATTTTTGTCCTCACAACAACGGTTCCTCCTCCTCCTCGCGCGATGATTGGTATGCCTCTCGTCGTCGTCGCTGATTCAAAACTCCTCCTCCAAAAGTCGTCTACCAGAACAAAATTGAATGCTCGCTCTTTTTCTTTGAAATTCGCGCTCAAAAACCCGCGTCGATCTCGTCCTTGTTGTTCCTCTTTTGATGATGATGATGATGACTCAAAACCAACCCCTAATAACACCGTTGTGAATTTGGACGTCTCCGGGTTACGCCAGGAAACCAAAAGGCAAGAAACGAAAGCGTTGAAAAAAGTGGCGAATGCGACGACGAAATTACGACTGTCGAAAGAAAAAATGAACGAGTTGTTAGAAAATCCAAACGCGACGACGGAGATGTTGGAAGAATGTCCCGACGTGGATTTTTTGGAATCAGACGTGGAGGAGAAGAAAAAGCGGTTGGAGGAGGTGCGGACGCTGCTGGCAATGGTGGAGAACTTTACGGGAGGGAAGAAGAATAAAGAAGACGATTCGAAATGGCAAGAGTGCGCGGAGTTTGCGATGAAATTAGGGATATCGGACGCGCCACCGCCGAAACCTCCACGAGGGCCGACGAAGGTAAAAAATGTGAGCAAAACCGGGCCTCGTCGACCGTATTTCGCGTACGCGTCGGGGAACGACGTAAACGACGACGAAGACATACCGACGACCGAAATCCGCGTCGGCCGCACGTCCGAAGACAACGACATCGTCTCCTTAGACCCAACCAACGACCCGAACGAGTGGTGGATGCACGCCGCCGGATGTCCTGGTTCCCACGTTGTCATCAAATCCACCGCGCCGTCCGACGCCGCCTTTTTCGACGCCGCGTTGCTCGCCGCCAAGTTTAGCAAAGCCTCTCGCGTTGGTCGCGTGAAAGTCTCCGTCGTTCGGTGCAGACAAGTGAGCAAACCTAAAGGTGCCAAACCTGGTTTAGTTCGGTTATCCGGTGACGTGAGGACGATGGAAGTGCGCGTGGATGAAAATCTCGATCGATTGGAGATGTTAGAGAGGACGAAAACATAATAACATCTCTCCGAAAAAGCTGTTCGTTTGTGTGTTTGGCTAGGTTTAGTTCGGTTCTCCGGTGACGTGCAGACGATGGAAGTGCGCGCGGATGAACATCTGAGTCGATTGGAGATGTGTAAGAGAGGACGAATTTTTTTTTTTCTCCTTCTAAAAAGTTGTTTTGTGTGCGTTGGTTACGTCACAAAAATCTTAACGAGATCGGATCAGTCAACACTTTTCGACGAGACAAACGGACACACACACAAAAATGACTAAAATTGCCATCTTGTGCACGTCCGCGACGACGTTCGGCAAATCCGCGGAGAAGAAACCAACCGGCGTGTGGTTGGAAGAAATCGCCGTGCCGTATTATTCCATGATGGAAAAGAAATTTTCAGTCGATTTCTTCAGCGTCAAAGGCGGGGAAATCCCCGTCGACGGAGGATCGCGAGGCGAAGGGTTTTACACGCCAGAGTGCGTGAAATTCGATAAAGACGACACCGCGCAAGCTTTGATGAAGACATCGAAAGGTTTATCCGAATTAAACGTGGAAGAATACGACGGCGTTTTCTTACCCGGAGGCCACGGATGTTGCACTGATTTCTACCAAAACCAAGAGTTGGCGAAAACTATCGAGCAATTTTTAACGGCGAAGAAAGCCGTCGCGCTGGATTGTCACGCGCCGATTGCACTTTTATCGTGCAAAAAAGCAGACGGGACGACACCGTTGGTGAGTGGAATGTCCGTGACTGGCTTTTCGGACGAGGAAGAGGGGCAGGTTGGGATGCAAGAAGAGGTACCGGCGTTGATTGAGAAAGAGATGGTGGCGCAAGGCGCCAAGTACTCGAAGGCGGAAGGCGCGTGGGGCGCTCACGCGGTTGTCGACGGGACGTTGGTGACAGGGCAGAATCCAGCGAGCAGTAAAGTGTGCGTGGAGAAGTTTGTTGAATTGTTGGCGTTAACGCAAACTCAAGTAGTGAATTAAAACCTTAATTTGTATTTGTTTTTTATTACAGATGTTTTATAATATAAATGGGTAAATATTTTGATATAGTAGTACACTCTCGAAAACGAAGACGGGGAGGGGATACATTCCTTACCGCGTCGAAGAAGAAGAGGAAGAAGGAGAAGAAGAAGAACTGCTACTCTTTGACTTTTTCTTCTTGTAGTTCTTCGACGTCACTTTCAACAGCGTCTTCTCCACGTCCACGACGTTGTTTTTAATCGAAACGTCCCCAAACTGCAAATCGTCCATGAAGCCATCCGGTATTCGTTTCACGTGTCTCGGATCGATGAACGGAATCCACTCGTCCGGCGGATTCACGATCCTGGAAAACTGCGAAAACTCCCCGGACGCGACGCACGGCTCCTTCGCCGGACGGACGAGCTTCATTCCGCTGCACTGCTTCAACATCTTATCTCCTTTGCGATTGTTACATTTCGCGCACGCTGTCGTTAAATTCGTCCACGACCACTCGCCGCCTTTCGACGCCGGAACGATATGGTCGATGGTCAAATCGTCCCTCGCGCCGCAATACGTGCACGAATGATGATCTCTAATCAACACGTTCTTCCTCGATAACGCGATCGATCCTTTCTGTTTATCATACACTCTCGTTTTCACCACCGCGGGTAAATAAAACGCCGAATACGCCGACGCCACCATCTCTTCGTAATATTCCAAAACGTCCACCTTATCGAACATGGCTAAAATCAACGCCTTTTGCCAACTCACGATGTTGCTCGTTTGCATCGCCACGTCTAAAACGAGCACTCTTCGTTGGTCCAACTCTGAGGGCGAGGATATGATTCGGCTCTTTTCCACTTCCTCGCGCAATTCGTACATGTTTTCATTCAAGATCGTTGCATTTGTTCTCGACATGGTTGAAAAAGAGCTGCTACTCATCCGCGTCGTCGTTTTCCCTTGCGTCGTTTGTTTTGCTCTTCTCATTTGTTTTTCCCGCGCGTGTTTTTGCTCGGCGGTGTTGCACTTGCTGTTGTTGTTGCACTTGCTGTTGTTGTTGCTCAAATCGTGACTAAAACTGCGCGTCGCTTTTATTACAACATCTTCTCTTCGCATCGCTCGCGACGCTTCGTTTCGTCCTCTCCTCCGTCGTAACGACCACACCTTCATTCCATCGTTTCCCGAAAGGCGATGCGTGCTCGAGAGAAACATGATAACAGATACTACTCAAGCGCTTTATACAAAGACAACAACAACGCAGAAGAGAGAACAACAAAAACGACGCACAAAAATAGAAGCGTCTTCTGTCGTCGTCTCGCTCAAAGAGTTGGCGTGTTGTTGTGTGTATGCGTCGGGCAAAGGAAGCGTATATGGCCTTAGTTTAAATTTGTGACGTGAACAGAATATTCGCAGCGGAAGA
>JACLAB010014967.1_pt1 | contig 30534 bp, 21 predicted proteins | sample 8027921 | NCBI WGS metagenome assembly JACLAB01 (sample SAMN15725117, study PRJNA655200) | protist metagenome | isolation source: fluorescence activated cell sorting (FACS) single amplified genomes of... | place: USA: West Boothbay Harbor, Gulf of Maine | collected 2000-07-19 | reverse complement strand
GTCGTCGTCGTCGTCGAGGCGTAGGGCGTCGACGACGGCGGATGCGGAGACGACGGCGGCGGAGCGGGAGGCGCGTTCGTCGCGTTCGTCGCGTTCGAGCCGCTCGAGTGGCGACCACGTGGAGGTTTTTCCGCGGCTTGCCGTTGATGGCGCGCGCGCGCGGGACATGCGTTTCATTTCGCGCGCTTGCGTGTAGTGGTGAATCGCTTTCGCCGGTTGACCGGCGCGCTCCTCGAGCTTGGCCATTTCAAAGACGACGCCCCAATGGTCGGGATGCGCGCGCTGTGCGATGGAGAGCACGTCGCGCGCCGCGTCGAAACGTCCGAGCCGACTTTGACATTCAGCCAAACCAATCAGGCATACGACGTTGCCGCGTTCGACTTCCAAGCCGCGCGTGTAGAGCGCCAAGGCGGTTTCGATGCTTCGCGTGTTGTTTTCGGCAAAGGCTTCGAAACGCGCCCAGGCGGCCCACGTGTGCACAGACCACGGCGCGATGGCGCTCGCGCGTTGGAACTGCTCTCGCGCGATGGATGCGTCTCCATCGCGGTGCTTGGATTCGCTCACCGCCCACGCTTGCGCCAAGTGATGATTGTCCGGATGCGCTTCTATCCCGCGCTTGTACAACGCGCGCGCGTTGGCCAAGCGTCCCGCTTTCGCTTCGAGACGCGCCCAAGACTGAATCAAGAATGGGTCGGTCGGATTAGACGCCGCGCCCATGGCGTACGCAGCGATAGCCGCGGTGACGTTACCAGTGGCTTCTTCGATTTGTCCGCGCGCGTGCGCTACGGCGGGGTTGTTCGCGTCCAATGCTTCCGCCTTGTCGAGAAGCGTTCGCGCTTGGGCGAGATCGCCTCGGCGCGACGCGCCTTGAGACCACGTGTGGTACACCTTGGCTTGACCCTTTCCGGACTCTTCTTTGGTGATCTTACCTTCGGCACTCGCTTCAGCGAGCACTGCGATGGCGCGCGAGAATAAATCAGGCGCGGATGTCGTGTGCAGCGCGTCGGTGGACGCGAGTTCCATCATCGCCCATTTACGAAGTGTCTCGGCGCGCACTAGCGGCATGTCGGTGCAGTGCAAGAGAGCGGCTCGGTATAGCCCACGCGCGCGCTCCGGATCTCCTTGAAGAAGTTCGAATCTCGCCCATTGTTCCCAGGTTTCAATCTCGCTCGGTGTGCGCGTGGTGCGTTGATAAAACAACTGACGCGCCGTCTCCGCTCGCCCCGACTTCATCAAATCCCAAACCAGTTGCCATTCAATCGGTGCGGGATTGGTTTCTCGCATCGCTGCCGCAGCCTTTCTTGCGGCGGCATCAGACTTGCCGATGTATTCATAGCTCGAATTCACAGCTTCACGCACGGTGGCGATGAGCTCGGCTTCGTCTTCGAGCTTGCCACCCGTGGGTACAACGTTGACGTCGATGACGGCATCCTTGACGTCAACCGTTTGAACCTCAACGACGACGTCCTCTTCTGTGTCGAGAGCCACAGCCTCGATGGCAGCTAATGTTTCAGCGTCTGCCTTTGGTAACGCACTAATCGCCGTGAGAGACGCTCGGAATTTGGTGAACTCATTCGGATCGATGGTGCCGTCTTCGTTGACATCTAGCAACGTCATCAACGCGTCCGCCTCGGCGCGCAGCTGAGATTCTTCCTCAGTATTCCAAATCTTCGACAGCACTTGACGTAATTCAGCGATGGTGACTCGTCCATCGCCATCGAGATCGAACGTATCGAACAAACGATCGTGGTCGGCGCAGCGAGTACGCAAGTCGGAGTGCATGAATGACCCAAACTTTTCCTCAGCGGCGCGATTAGCAGCGGTTGCGAGATCAGCCAACGAACGCACCATGCCAGTGTCTTCCTTCAAACCACCCTTATATGACGTGTGCGACGCCGCACCAGCCTCAGCGGCGATGTGCATGGCGCATGTGCGAATCTGCAGCTCGACGTTGGCGCCTCGCTTGAGCGCGTCGCTCATTGACAGCGGCTTACCATTCGTATCAAACGCCACCTTGAGCGTGCTATGCAACGAAGAGTAGCCATTAGGCTTAGGATTGCTCACGTAATCCTTTGTTCTACCACTAACTGCGGGAAACATGGAGTGTGCAATTTGCTGCGCGCGATAGCACGCCGCGTTTGCCGCCTTTAACGCGCGCGCCTCGGCATCCTCTGCGGCGCTCACTTCACCAATATCCGGCATTTCCGCCGCACTCCCTGGTTGTGGGGTTAAAATCAAACGCATACCGAGCAAATCATGTACTTGTTCACGCTTTCGTCCATCACGAATAATCTTCTTCATCGTTGAGTATCTAGATTTGCGTCGAGCTAAAACCTTCACGCCCCCTCGCCCGACGAGCGCGTTCAACGTCGTGTCAGAGTTCATCGCATCCGTCATGAGCTTTGATGTACGGTCTAACACCGCCGAGTCCGCCGGATTGTTTGACGCCAACCACTGTTCCAACGACGCATACGAGGTTGGGAACAAAATCTTAAACGCCAAATCCTCGAGCTCGGCGCACAGCGTACCAGTATTGAGCGCGTGCGCCATGGGCGCGTAAATTTGCATCGTCTCGAGCGCTAGAGTCGTTCGCTGAATGGGTGCATACTCGTCCACATGGCGCAAAACGTCTAATCTACACGCCAACTCAACCACAATCGCTCGAATGTCATGAAAAGACAAGTAAAACGACCTCAATCTCTCGGCGGATTCCTCGTCGTACGAGTGCACGCGTCTCGGCAAATCGTGCACGCGCCCGACGTCGTGTGCGAGCTTCATCACTCCTTCCCCTAATACAGCCTCAATCTCGTCCAACGTCACCGTCCCATGCACCACGGCTTCACGCAACAACCCAGCAGAAATACACTCCGCATCCATACCTAAATCCACGAGCGTCAACGTCACGTCCACCGCGCGAGGATGAAGGAGTTAGAGACTGAACGTGCGTTGGCGAGGTTGATTACGCGGGCGAACTTAGAGGCGCGGGCGCAGAGGCGACGGAGTGGGCGGTTGAATGATAGCGCGACGACGGTGCTCACCGAGGAGGAGTACGACGAGATTTTTAGCGAGAGATCCACCGAAGGTTCATTTCATGGGTATTCTACGGGAAAGCACGCGCGGAAGAGTTCGTTTGAGGATGAGCGTATTAAATTTGACAGTGCGTTGCCATCGGTCGTGGATGATGACTATTGCGCAGAAATTGGCGGGCGACGAAATCCGACGCCGGGCCGCACGAGAGACTGGCTCGAGACGACGACGCCGTCGAGCCCAGAGCGAAACTCTCGACGAGATTCGGATCGCGACTTGGAGACGACGTCGACGCTGATGAAATCACCACGTCGTAATGGATCGTTTAAGATGCTTTCGCCCGAAGTGGCGAAGACGATGACCGCAGACGAGGCGCTTCGTCCGCGGGTGAGACGGGCGCTCGTCAGTCAGGAGGCGACGACGTCGCCCGACACCCGAGGCTCCCCAAAGTCTCCCTCTGAACGCTCGTTTAGTCGAACATCGTCAACACTTTCGATTGCGTCGCTGTGTACGAGCGATCGTCCGTCTTCGGCGTTTTCGCCCGTGGCGCGACGACAAGAAAAAAAGTCAGCCGCGACGACGACGCTCACGACGACGGCGATTCAAGACGACGCTCCAGAGCAGGCGAACGTTTCTATTGCTACGCGCGCGCGTACGACGCGTACAATGTAATCAAATATTCTTATATGTGCTGCTAATATGTGTATTTCTTATTGAAACGAATGGGTGTGTGTTTGTTTTCGAGCGTGAATCTACATGAATAAAACTCTGGAGGCGGGCGCCGCGCGCAAACCGGTGAATTTGACGTGAGCGCGAGCGCGTTGGGACACGCCGCCTCGCGTGGCGCGCGCAGTGACGCGCACACCGCGTTCGCGAACACCAGTTGTGGCCATCGAAGCGCTGACGGTGACGGAGTCCTTCTTCATATCAAACTTATCCGCCGCGACGTGCACATTCTTCACCGCCCGGCCGGAAATGTCGCCGACGCTCTTCTCCCATTCTGGATCCCAGCTCACGGCTTCGGGGGTGGAGCACGCGATGGACTTGCCAAAGGGGCACGTGGCATACGCACAGTCGCCATTCTCAAACCCGGTGACGAAATGCTCTTCGAAAATCGAACGAAGCAAGTAGTATTCCTTTGTCGTCGGCGGGTGAAGAGGGAAGCGCTGCGCGCGCTTGGCAAATTCTTCATCCGAAACCTCTAATTCCGCGTGCGCGGCCAAGCCGTCGACCCAGTCGTAGCCGACGCCATCACTGAATTGCTCTTTCTGACGCCAAAGAACTTCTTGCGGCAAGAACGGGTTCTCCTCGGTGTCAAACGCCTTGCGCAAAATGTACTTTTCGAGAAACGGGCGACCTTCGGCATCCTTTTTATTGACGTCAATCACCTTGTCTTCTGGGCGCATGTTCATCGCGAGGTCAACCACTTGTTGGGACAAAAGCGGGGTGCGAACTTCGATACCCCAGCTCATCGTTGCCTTGTTTGCACGCAAAACGTCCCACTGGTGCAATCGCATAGTTTTACGGCGGCACTCGGCGTGGAACTCCTTGGCGTTTGGCGCCTTGTGGAAGTACAAGTATCCCCCAAATAATTCATCCGCACCTTCACCAGAAAGTACCATCTTGAATCCCATGGCTTTGATGTGACGGCTCAACAAGTACATGGGCACCGAAGCGCGAACTTGTTCGAACGTTTCAAGGTGCCACACTACGTCTCTGAGCGCATCCAACGCCTCGGCGGGAGTAAAGTGCACTTCGTGGTGGATAGTGCCGAGTTGGTCAGCCACCTTTTTAGCGGCGATCAAATCGGGCGCACCCTTGATCCCAATAGAGAAAGAGTGCACGGGTTCATCGCGTCCATACGTGTTCGTCGCATTCTTACGCTGTCGCACGGCAATGGAGGTGATTAGGGACGAGTCGAGACCGCCAGACAAGAGCACGGCGTACGGCACATCCGCCATCAAGCGCTTTGTCACGGCATCCACAACAGTTTCGCGAATCTCCGCCAAATCTGCCGGCTTTGTCGGCAAATAATTCTCATCCATGATCCATTGCGGGTCGTACCAACGCGTCATCGTCGCCGGCTCGTCACCCTTCTTGACGAAAATGTGTCCCGGCGGGAAGATTTCATAGCTCGCCACCCCTGGGTCGTCGTGAAGCGTCTTCATTTCGCTACTAAACCAAACGCTCCCATCCTTACCCGTCGCCATGTACATCGGAATTTTCCCCATATGATCTCTCGCCGCAACAATCGTATCGTTCTTACGGTCCTCAATCACAAACGCAAACATACCATCGAGCTCCTTGACAAACTCCGTCCCGTGTTGCTCGTACAAGTGCCCGATGACTTGACAATCGCTCTTATTCGCACTCACAATGTTAAACTTATCTCTCAACTCTTGGTGGTTATAGATCTCACCATTCGCAATAAACGCAATATTCTTCGACGCATCCGTAAACAACGGTTGGTTCCCGCTCTCACCCGGCGCGACGATCGCCAAGCGCTTGTGCACCATGAAGGTTTGTCGCCCGCTCGCATCCTCTCTCACCTCCATCCCGTACGAATCCGGTCCGCGATGGCGTAAACGCTTCGCCAACTGATACACGCGCTGTCGGTTCTTACGCGCATCGCCCGTGAGGCGCAGTACGCTGAATATGCCGCACATGTCGCTCGACGCGCCACGCAAAGCCCTGGTTGAGAGGGTTTAATCGAATCCCAATCCACCTTCGGCTCGAATCGCGTCCACGACGACGACGACGCGATGCGATGTGCGACGTGCGACGCGCGACGCGCAACGCGCGCTCTACGACTTGGTCTGTGCGCGAACCGCGAGGGATTCGATCGCGTGCGTTCGCGAGCGACGGGACGACGCGTCGCACAGTGAGGCGCCTGGAGGGCCCTATCTGCACCGAAGCCGCCGCCAACGGGGCGCGTGGAGTGTCGTACTGTTTGCGCATAGAATGATGGATGGATGGCGCGTCGCGGGCGCGCGGGCGGGCGTCGAACGACGCGCGCGATGGGCAAAGGTTGCGAAAACGGGTGATGGGTTACAAGCGTAGGAGGATTTTGTGTAATCCAGGGCGATCGGGGTCGGCGGCGTCGAGGGCGAGGGTGGATTGGAGTCGCGCGAGGGGGACGTCGCGGAATCGAGCGGCGTCGACGACGAGCGCTCCGGAACGGATGAGGGCGCAGATTTCGTCGAGCATGGCGCGACGACCGCGGCTTGAGTTGTGTGTGGCGTCGTGTTCTAGCCAGCGCGTGAGCCAGAAGCCGCTTAGGGTGATGTCTTTGAAGATGAAGGCGCCGGTGGGGACGAGGAGCGGTTGTTTGCTCATGCCTCCGTACGTCACCATACGAGAGCCTGCGTTGGGCTGTAGCAGCCGCAGCATGGTTTGCGCGCTGTACCCACCAACGGCGTTGTATGCCACGCGCGCTCGCGACGCGAGCTCGCGCGTGCGCGCATCTAAACGTAACATTTTACCTTCAACATCTGGAAGCACGACGTCGGCGCCGTCGGCTCGTAAAGACTCAAATACCTCCTCCGTCTCTCGCGCATCCTCGCGCGGTCTACACATCGCTATCGTTCTAATACCTCGTGTGCGTGCTATTTGCAACAACGCTCGCCCCACACCACTCGTCGCGGCGTTTATAACCACCGTCTCGCCTTCGCGCGCGTCGTAATCCTCCAACAACCTCAACGCCGTGCACGGATTCACCGTCAACGTCGCCGCCGCGTGCACGGGCACGTCTCTATCAATCACATCAAAATTCTCACACGCGCTCACGATGTCTCGTCGCCACGTTCCATCGACGTACGATCGATTCGGTACCACCCGGTCGCCGACGCGCGCCCCGACGCACGCCGCGCCCGCGGCCACCACCTCTCCCACGCCCTCGTTCCCGCCCACCCCCGGCACCGCGCGCGGCAGAGGATACTTGCCTTCAATAATGTTCACGTCCGATGGGTTCACGGGCGCGGCGAGCATGCGCACGCGCACGTCCCCCGGGCCCATGGGCGGTAACGGTACCGTCGTCACCTCGAGCACCTCGTGCGCGGGACCGCGCGTGGCGTACGTCGCCGCCTCGGTGACGCTCGATGCGCGCCTCGAAGACGACGGCGTGGGTGCTGTCGTCGACGTCGACGACGCCGCGAGGCGCCGGGACGCGCCGCGCGCCAGTGCGCGCGCGACGAATGCCATGCGCGCGCGTGGAGCGTTGTGACGCCACTGTGCGGCGCGTATGGATCCCGAGTCATCGACGCCGACGTGCGAGGCGTGCACGAAAGCGTATTCAAAGTATGCGTGCCCGCGATGCGCCGCGCGCGTGTGCTCGTTGGGGTGTTATAACGCCCATAACGGCGGGCGCTGTCGCGAGGTGTTTCATGGGGAAGGTTTGCGAGACGCCATGAATGGTTTAGTGGTGGACGATGAAGGCAAGAGAACGATGATTGAGGCGTTGAAGAGACAAGGATATGCGGATGGGGTGTATGATTTCGCCAACGGTGGGGATGAGGGCGAAGGTGAGGGTGATGAGGACGGTGACGCGGAGGATGAAGACGAAGACGCCGCGCGGTGCGTGTTGAGCGAAACCAGCCTCGAGGCGTTGTCTCGAGGAGAAATGTTAGACGTCAACGCACTCGATGCGAGAGAATTAGCGAGTTTTAGAGCGGCGTGTGCGAGAGGTGAGCTCGTGGTGCCATGGACGCCATGGTGGATGGAGAAAGAGGCTGGGGAGACGCGCGTCGGCGCGAGCGGCGCGAGAGCGGTGGAAGACATTAGCGAGAATGTGCGCGACGATTTGGGTAAAGGCGAGACGAGTGCGACGGAAACGTCATCCAGTATACCTTTACCAGCGACGGCGGCGGAAGCGCTCGAGCCATTTGATGTTTTGAGCGGAGGCAAAGCGCCACCCGAAAGCTTGCGATGGCACTGCGTCAACGCGCTCGCCGCGTACGTCTTAGTCAAACGTATATTCAACGGAGACTGGACCGACGACGAAGCCACCGCTGCGAGCTTACTTTTGGACATATCCAGCGTCCTGGGCGCGCGAACTGCAATCGGAGGCATTGAATGTGCGACATCCGCGACGCACGACGTCGTCGAACGCGTCGCCCGCCTCGCCCCCGCCCGCGCTCTGCTCCCTCCACCATCCGCACTCCCACGCGTGATCTCCACCGAACTCTCCATCATCTTCTCCCGTGGCATCAATGTCATCATCTTAGCCTTCCTCGACCTCTCACGAGTGCTCAACAGCGCATCGATGTCAGCCGGCGGCGCGTCCAAACCGGCGCGCGCCGCCTTTCGCGCCGCGCGCTTGAAATCCCGCTACCTCGCCGCGTACTCGATATCCACCTTCACGCACCACCCCGACGCGTTCGACGCCATCGCGCGCGCGCTCGGCGACCGCGTGCCTCCTCGAATAGACCCCTATGAATAGACCCCAACTCCATAGACACATAGATAAGACGCACACATAGATAAGACGCACACCACAGAATCACCACCACGTGCGATAATAAACACCCCGCCCACGGCACGGCACGCACACCACCATCGTATACTGTTTACGCATACGTGTAATAATACACCACGTGGCCACTTATCACGACACCTCACACCCACGTGTCCTCACATAATCATCCCTTGATAGGTGTTACACCGCGGTTAGTACGCGACATCGACCGGGCCGCGGCCCCGCGGCTCGCGCGCGAGGGGAACGCTGCGCTGGCAATTCAATGCGATGCGTTTTCCCGCGGCATTCCACGACGCGTCGCGCGCTCGCCTCGTCACGCATACGACACGCGCGCTCGACGACAGTCGGAGAGGATGTTTACCACGCCGCGCACGCGACGCGGCGCCCGATCGGCGGTGCTCGTGGCGGCGCTCGTGGCGGTGTTCGCCGCGGCGTGCGCGATCGCCCCGGTGCGTGCGATGCATAATGGGAATTACCCCACGACGGGTGTGAACACGCAGCCGACGACGAGTAACACGGCGTCGACGTGCTCGGGCACGACGTTTGGTCCGGATTACGGCTGCACCGGGTCGCAATCGACGTGCACGCCGACGAGCTGCGGGTACTACACGTGGCAGTATGAGAATACGTACTACTTTGTTGACGATAACGTGCCGACGTTGCCCAAGCCCTTCACGGGTTTGCCGCGCGTGAACCCGCAAAATCAAGAAGAATACATGGGTCAAATGGTTTTGGATGAAGATTATGGCTTGAGCTTGGCGTCGCAAGCCATGCCCGGGTTGGTGATTGCCGTTTTGCTCTTGTTGTCGATGATTTTGGTCGCCGGCTTCTACTTGCTCTCCTCCGTCTGCAAATGCTGCGGCATGTGCCAATGCTGCTTCCGCCCGACGCCGTACACGCGTAAGCAGATGCACATGGCGAAGGGTATTCAGTTCGCTTTCGTGCTCATGGCTGCCGCTGGTTGCCTCATGATTTACATTCGCTCCCCCGATCTTACCGACGGCATTCTCGACATCGCCGACGGTTTGGTCAACTCGACTACGACGTTGGTCGATGACGTCACGGACATCTCCGACGCGATCAACGGTCTCACTACTGACGACAGCAGCGTGGACAGTGGTATCACGGATCTCAGCAGTGCGGCGGACACGGTAAAAACTCAAATCGTGAAAACCAAGGATCTCTTGGAGAAGTACGTTGACCAAATCCAGCTTGGCGCGGATATCATGGCTGGTGTCATTCTTGGCGTCGCGTTCATTACCATGGCGTTGTCCATCTTAAACTTCTGGCGCCTGCTCACCCTCTTTGCCGTGATCACGTCTCTCATCTTGATTTTGAGCTGGATTGTCGTCGGCGTTTTGGCCGCCGTCGGCGTCTTCCTCTCTGATTTCTGCTACACTGGCGATCAATACTTGATCAACCCGAAGTTGGTGGATCTTTCCAAAGACATTCCCTGCCCGGATGCTCAAGAAGTTGTTGAGTTTGGTAACGAATTCCGCCAAATGATCGTCAATATCGTCCAGGACGTGAACACCGCGGTTGATAATTGGAACAGTGCTGGCAGTGGAACTACTAACAGCGTTAAGAAGGATTACATCTGCTTGCCGTACCAAACGCAAAACATCGTCGATCTTTGCGGATCAACGGCCGCGACTACCGCTGGTTCGTTCCTCACCCCGTACTGGTCCGACGACTACTCCAACTATGTCTGCGAGGCGTACGCCAACGGTGAACTTTCGGGCATCACCAACGTCTACCCGCCTTGGGACACTTTGAACTGCGCGAGCGGCTCTTCTGGAAGTGGCTACACCAACTACACTGCGAACTACTACTCCACTGGCGGCATCAAACACAAATACTTGATCAGCGAAGACTTGAGCACCGCATACAATGGGGTCTCTGGTGTCAGCGCCACCGATTTGTCTGACCTCGCCGCGCTCAACGCCGTCATCCCGAAGTTTGAAGGTATTCTCAAGTGCCAATTCATCGCGGATATGTTCGCTTCCATGAGCTCTGGATGCCACGGCACCGCTGACGCGATTGCCGACATGTGGAAGGGCTTTGTCGTCATCTCCGTCGCGTACTTGTGCTTGTGGATCGCCATGCTCGTCACTCTCGGCCGCATGTCCAACGCGGATTTGATGATTGACGGTGGCCGATTCAACGCCAAGAAGGCTGGCTTGATTTAAGCAATCAAGTTGTGGATGGTGTTCAACTATATATATATGCACACACTCGATTCGATTCCATGATTCGAGCGATAATAAATTGAGAACACTATGGGGCTGTGTCGCGCAACAATCAATCGCGCGGCGTCGCGAGTTTTCAAGTCTTTTAATATCATCTCTATTTTTACAAACTCTATAACGCGCGCCGATCCCTACGCGCGCGGTCGATGGCCTAAAGCCTTCCTCGCCGCTTCAGATTTCTCCACCAGCGCTACCCGTCGCGCGTGCGCTTCGGGATTAAACGCCATCATGCCCTCTGGCGCGCGCGCGTCTGGCGCCTTGACCAAAACCCGCGGCTCCAACTCCATGCGCACCAACTTTGTCTCATCAAACGTATGCTCACGCCCAGGAAACACTCTCAACTTCCGCATCGTCTCTCTCGCATGCACATTCCTAGGTAACATCCGTTCCACAGCCTTCCTAAACACCCACGTCGGGTCGCGTTCAAACATGTCCCGCGCGCTTCGCTCCACCAACCCGCCGACGTACCCCGTGTGCCTGTAATACTTCTTATCCGTCATCTTCTTCCCCGTCAGCGCCACGTCCGCCGCATTCACGACAACAATCACATCCCCACTCCCCGCTCCCGGCGCGTACGTCGGCTTATCCTTGCCCTGCAGCGCGCGAGCGACGCGAGACGCCAAGCGGCCCAAAACCTCCCCGCTCGCGTCGACGATGCGGTAGCGCATCCCGGCGAGGTTCGGCACGTTCTTAATCACGTTCGACATCTCGGCGAGCGCGCGCGCGACGAGGACGACGCGGACGACGCGCGCGGTGTGCGGCGTGCGCGGTGCGCGGCGCGGTGTGCGGCGCGAATGGACGACGAGCCGCAGGCGCGAAGTGACGACGATCGCGCATCCGCATTCGCGCCAGAGCTCCGCTCGCGCACCGAACGCGCATCCGATACCCGCGATGGCGTGTCGCGCGAGTCGAGCGTGCGGCGTGTCGTGTTCGGCGCGGACGACGCGCGGTGGTGCGCGCGGGGCGCGGGCGACGACGTCGTCGGCGTCGGGGAAGACGGCATCGGCAACTCGCCTAGGCGTGGGCGCGGGACGCGCGACGTGGACGGTTCGCTCGGCGCTCACGACGCCGCAAGATGAATACGAGCTCGATGAGGTGGACTATCGAGGGAATTTGTGCTTGTTTCTGGACAGCGCGGATGAGGAGACGTGGAACGCGTGGTTGCCGACGGGGATGTTCACCGGGGTGACGACGAACCCGGCGATTCTTGAACGCGATGGCGTGGAGTGTAGCGTGGAGTCGTTGAGCGAACTCGCGCGTAATGCTTTAGAGTTTGATGCCGTGACGGAGTTCCAAGTGCAGACGTGGGGGGAGGATAGCGATGAGATGTGGAAGAATGGTATCGCGTTGGCCAAGCGAGACCCGGACGCGATCGTGGTGAAAGTACCGGCGACTTTAGAGGGTATCAAGGCGGCGAATGCGCTCGTTGCGGATGGTGTACGAGTGACGATCACGGCAGCGTATGCACCGCATCAAGTGCTCATCGCGGCGTCGATTGGGGCGAACTACGTCGCGCCGTATTTAGGACGCATGAACGACGCCGGTCGCGACGGTATGGGCACCATCATTTCAATGCAGGAGACTGTCGATGCGTTGGAAAGCGATATGAGAATTTTAGTGGCGAGTGTACGAACAGCGGCTGAGCTGTCTAAGTTGGCCGCGAAAGGATGTGATACGTTTACTATTAGCGAGAAGGTAGCGGCGGAGATGTTTGCTGACCCGCTCACGACGCAAGCGGCGCTCGATTTCGAAAACGCCGCCGCGCGCATGGCTCCGAAGCCGCCTAAGGAAGAAAAGAAGAAAGTCGAGAAGCCGGTGGAGCAATCAGTGGAGCAACCCGCGGAAGTTGAGGTGGTCCCTGCGGAGGAGTTCACGAATGACATCGATACAGATTAAAAATGCGCAACTTGACGGCAGCTGCAGCTCGGCAATATAAGCTAGAAACCTAAACTATTACCAAACCACACCGCGTCAGCGTCCTACTATCATGCATCGACGATTATTCGTTCACGCGCGCGGCGTCAAAATCTTTGAACTGGTCTAGCAGGAGGGTCGCGACTCGCGCGCGATACCTCAGAGCGCGCCACCGCAACGGATGACAGAGGATGGTGCGCCGTCGTCAAAGCCGCAGAGCGTCGGTGCTTTAGAGTGCGTGTCGACCCGCAGTGGTGCGCGTTCGACGGAGATCTTAGAGACGAGTTGACAGAAGAGTGCGGTGTCGCAAGCACTTTACACTGCGTTTGGTGCGCGACATCGTGCGCGACGAGCACAACGTCGAGAGAAAACAGAGATGAAAAATGACGCTGTCGATGAAAATGCTAAGTCCTAGTGCTTGATTTCCCATGTCACTCATCGCCCGTCGACGGCCGATTCTCATCGCTGTTTCGACTTTTAGAATTGCGAGGCGACGTCGACTGCCAGCGTTCGATAGCCAGTAATGCGGCGTTCACCGTCTTGCCAGAAGGGAGCGTATCGCCCCATAATTTTCGTCGAGAATTGTATTTTAACGCATCATTTTGCCATTGGGGATCTCTAAAGCACATGTCAGCCATCCTGAGATGGAAAGGACTTTCGCTGACGTCTTCGTCAGACTCATCGTTGTCTGAAGTCGGACTCAAAACTCGCATTATGTCTTCTAAATTCGACGGGAACGCAACGTCATTCGTAAAAGTAACGTGTTTGCCATGCATGTTTTCATCGTAATCCATCGTCGTGGTGGAAGTCGAGCTATCGCTTGATTGTAAAAGCAAAGTCTTCGCTGACGATGCCGGTTGCGATGATGGTATTGGGTACATGTGTCGCATCATACGCGTGCTGGCCCTTTCCCGTGGCCACGCTGAAATGTCGTGATACGTACATGCTGTCCGAGTGTCCATGCCAGTGGGAACGCTTGGTCTTGGAGGACGCGAGTTGTGAGACTGTCGCGCTCGCGCTCTACTTGGATGATGTGGCCTCACCACAAGTCTCTCCCGACACGCGAGCGCGAGCGCGTCGTCGTCAATATCCTCGTTTCGTGCTATTCCATCGATGGTGATACCTTGGTTGTGCATGTTTTGTCCCGCACGGATAGCAAAGCGCTTCTCGGGAATTGACCAGACCGGGTGTGTGCCAGAATGAGGCATGTCCCGCCGCGCGCGTCGCGGAAGTGTTGCAAATGGAAACTTTCAAGCGTACCGGTACCGGCATGATCTATTCAAATTTTCCTAACATTTACAAATATATGATAAAATGACTAATGATTGAACGTGAAGCGTTACGGATGAACATACGTCATGTATGAGTCAATGCGTCTCTACTGTTTACCGCGCGGGTTGTGAATCGACGCCGTCGAGGCATCAATGTAACGAGCAGGAACGAGCGTTACACTCTGCAACGCCATACCGGCAGCAGTCATATAGTAATACGCACCAATCGTATTTGTCTGAATTGATGACATATCACATTGCGTCCTGGTCTTCCGCTTCATGCGTTTGAACGCATCCAGGATGTTTCCAGTATGCACTACGATGGGCCCGACGTGTCCTGATGGCTTCTCACCTGGTAAACTCTTCTTCGATGCCCCACGCTTTGTACCTGATGGCGCATTTGTTGGGCTTCTAGTTCCGCTTTTATATCGTTCATCGAGATGTTGGGCAATCTTGGTGAGATTCTTATTCAGCTCAGTGATATTTGATCCCGTGAGATTCTTCTTCTGAGAGCTTCTCTTTTTCAGTGATTCTCGAGTAGTCGCAATCGCGGCATTCGCTAATGATGTGAGTTGCTCTGCGAGGTCCAAGTCATCATCTGGAAGTGACATAGGTTCAGAAACCATCGGTACGTCAGTAATATCTTCGGCCTGATCTTCGGCTCGACTCACGGTTTGTGCGTTGCGTTCAACGCGGCTGGCGACAGCAACCTTTGCAACTGGCGAAACTCCATATATATCCGACAATGCGCGCATCGGCTGCTTTCCCAACGCCGATGCAGTGTTACTCATGATCACATCTTTGAGTTTATTCATCTTGGGAGCTGCGAGCCGCAACGCCGACGGATCAGCCTTTGGCACCGGGGCCACGGGCTTGATAGTCTTCTTCCCGGACTTGTTCATCTTCCGCTGTACCTTATCGTATTCGTCTATCGAAAAGTTGCGCTCCGTGCTAACATAGGGCGCAGGTGGTGCAGATCGTTCTTCTTCTTCCGCCTCAATCACCTTTTGCTTCTTCGCGTCGGAAGCCGTTGCGCCCTCCTTTTTGATTTTCTCCAAAGATTTATTTGATTTCGCATCCTCACGCTTACGCTTAGTTTGCATAGATCCACCAGCCGAAGACGTTGATTTCGTCGGCAAAATCTCTTCCAACACCGGTTTAGGCTTGACTTTCATGTACTGTAACACTTCCTTCCCTGGCGCGACGCCCGCCGGAACGCGTAGTTGCAAACGTTCTCTCCCACCCCTCAAGTCAATCTGCCACGGTTTCGTTATCGTCAACGCTTGAATGACCTCAGTCGCCGGTAAATACGTCGTACCCCACAATAACTCCGACGAAGACCCATCCACGCCCGTCAACCGCTCACAAAACTCCCCCACTGTTTCCCCGTCGTACACCGGAACGCTCGACGTCTCCAGATCCGCAAACGTCAACGACGTCGTCCCTTCACCATTCGCGCCATTCGCGCCCCCATGCATTCGCCGCCTCGATGATTTCTATTTAATACACATCAAACCCCGCGAAAACCGTCAGTCAGTCGCCCACGCACGCACAAAACACACGTAATTCCCCCAAACACCCAAAAACCACAACACATCATATCACGCGCGTCCTTTCCACGTAACCGCGATCGTCGCACGCACCATGGTCTCCACCGCGAGCACGACGCGCCCGATCACGCGCGCATCATTTTTCTCCATCGCGCCTCCCCCACGCCCGCGCGCTCACGCGTTCGCGCGCGTCGAACGCGAGCGCCGGCGCCACGCGCGGCACCGCCACACCGCCGGGGTCCGGGCCACGGGTTTTTCGAATCCCGCGTGTAATTCCCGCCTCGACGCCGCGCCCGCGACGCGATCCACGTCGCGAATCCGCGCGTGAGATGTGAAGGAATATATGCGTAATCAATCGCACGCGGTCGCGGCGCGATCGCGCGGGCGTGCGCGCGCGTGTGACGTCGGACAGCGTTCGCGCGAAACGGCCACACGTCGCGTCGAACGTCGATGCGCGCGGCGATGTGTGAGGTGCGCGCGACGCTTCGGCGGCATTTGTGCGCGCGACGACCGCGCGATCGCGACGGACGGGCGCGGCGTAATTTTTAGCATTCGTTTGAGCGCGTGCGCGCGTGCGGTGCGGGTGCGTCGGGCGCGGCATGGCGCACGCGATGCGCGCGTGGGCGCGGGCGGAGGTGACGACGTCGGTGGGGCGCGCGCGTGGGTCGTCGCCGGCGGTGCGCGCGATGCGGGCGCGCGCGCGCGCGAATGCGTCGGCGACGACGGCGGTGGAGGCGTTGGAGGTCGTGGGTGACGTCGAGGTGATCAGGGTGAGCGATGGCGTGGCGACGTGCGTGAAAGATGGGGTGATTCCGAATCGAGGTCGCGCGCTCGCGTGCTTCTTGACGCAGTTCGGGGACTTTGATTCGTGGGAGTTGGCGCAGACGCTGGTGGATGACATGGAGAGACTGAAGGGGGAAGGTGTGACGGTGGTGGCGATCGGGATTGGGAGCGTGGAGGCGGCGAGGTCGTTTGCGAAGCGGACAAGATTTCCGATTGAGAATTTGTACGCGGATCCAGAGGCGAAGACGCACGCGGCGCTGGGTTTCGCCCCTGGTCTCGGACGTAAAGGCGGAGCGTTTGAATGGATTGAAGATAAGGCGCCGTTTGTGAATGGCTACGCAAAGCTGTTGCTCATGTGCGCTGGAATTGGGAGCCCGGGGACGTTGCCGGCGGTGTTTGGTGGATATTTTGGGTCAAAGGATAAAGATCAGATCTTTGTCGAGGGTTCGAATTTGGACGTTCCCGCGATTCGAAAAGCGATGAAATTGACGCTCGGTGAGGGGTATTTGCGCCCGTTCGAATTGGCGACGTTGCGGTTGAACAACATGGTTGAAATTTTGAACAACTGGGAAGAGCTCACGCCGAAAGATTCAAACTTACTCATCCAGCGCGGGGGCGCTATTGTATTCGACGACGGCATTCAGGCATTCAGGCACGACGACCAAGGTATTCTTGGCTACTGCCCTGCTGCTCGACTCGTGGACAAAGCGTTGAGCGAGGATCCGGCGGCGCCGCCAGACGCGGTGGAAACGCTTCACCTCGCGGCGGCGACGCGCAAGGCGTACGTCGACGACATCTACACCTCCATTTCCGCTCTCGAAAAAGCCAAAGAAAAGAAGGTTGCGGGCGAAGATTTAACGGGCAAGTGGCGTTTGATTTACACCACGGGAACGAAGAAGGTTGCGGCAAACGTCAACAAGACGGGCGGCGGTAGCTATTTCCCGATCCCAGCCGTGCAATCCTTCGACTTGAACTCTGGTCGTATTCGTAACGGCATCTACCTTGGACCCATCAAGTTTTTCTTCGATGGCCCTTTCGTTTGGCGCGAAAAGTTGAACATGCTCGAGTTCACATTTACGAGAGTGTCGCTCGCATTGGGTTCCGCCGGGCCGTGGTCAAAAGATATCGACGACGGCAAGTGGGATGCCGTGAAGATGGCGGAACAATCCGCCAGCTCTGGTCAAGGAAACGTCGAGAAAGGTAAAGCTTCGAAGCCTGGGGCAAATCCGTTCTTCAAGTTTGTCTATGCGGATGATAAATGTATCGCCGCTCGCGGACGCGGCGGCGGTCTCGCGCTCTGGGCGCGCGTCGGCAAACCCGAAACCGATGCTCAAGAGTAACACTTTCCATCAAAACTCCAAAGCAGAAAATCAAGTGAAAAGTTATGTTTTAATTTCAACGCACATTGCACGCACTAATTACTCGCGTTCAACTGACTGAACACCGCCGCCGCGTCTGGACACGCGCGTTCGAGGGCGTCCAATGTCTTCTTCGCTTCGCGTTTTGCCCGCTCTTCGGTTTGCTCGTGATTAATAACCGCGTGCATGCTCTCATAAATGTTTGGCACAAATTGTATCACTCGCCCGTGAGCGCAGTGAATGAGAGTATGAATGAGTCGTAGCGTTTGAAACGCGATATCCTCGTACCATCCCGTCCCGGCGTGCACCGCGAGCTCCCTGAGCGCCGGTTCGAGCATGTGGCCAAAATTTTGTCCCACGAGCTCTTCAAACTTCAACGTCCCTATAACATTCGAAACAACGTCTTCGGCGACAACTCTCACGTCATCGATATCATCGCATAGCGCCGTGAGCACGTAAGGCAGCACGCGAGACGCCACGCGGTCGTCGTCTGCGAGACAACGTCCCAAAACTCGAGTAAACGTTGCGCGAACAGACGCGGAACGGTCGCGAATAAGCGCGCCAAAATGATTCACCGACAAAGAACACGACGCATCACATCCAGTAAAATACGCCACGAGCGCGTACCGGTCACCAACCTCCAACGCCGCACCGAGAGCGACCACCGCGGCGGCGCGCGCCGCGCTCAACCGATGCCTCGCGCCAACCGCAATCGCGTCCCTCGCCGCGCGCGCCCACGCCTCGTCGTCGTCTCCCACTAAAAACACCACACCTCGCTCGAGCGCACGCATCACACTCACCACCACCCGCCCACACGCATCACCAGCGCACGCTCGCGCGCACATCGCAACCTCGCGCGCCCCGAGCGTCTTCCCCGACGCGCGTCCCGTCGCGCCCAACGCCTCCATCGCCTCGCGCGCATCCTCCGCGCACTGCACCCGAATCCCCTCATCTCGCGCGCACGACGCCGACAGCGCGCACACGACGCGCATTTCATCCTCATCCTCCTCCTCATCCTCATCCTCCTCGTCATCACCCATCGCCCGGCGCAACGCGCGCGACCATCGCGTCAACGCCCGCACCGTGCGCACCTCCGTTGACCACGCCCCATCGGCATCATCGGCATCATCATCATCATCATCATCATCGCCGCGCCTCGCGCCCGAAGGACCACCCATGCACGCGTATCCGTCAACGCCTCGCAACGCACACGCGTAGTCGTATATATGTATGCACACCCCCGCCCGCGTCTCGCGCGTCGCGCGCGTCGCGCGTCTCGCGTGGAATACGAACCGGCCATTGCGCCACCGACGGGAGGGTGTTGTATCACATCCTAAAACGGACCCGACGTGGGTCCACGTCATCACAGGGGAACGAAGGCACACGAAACGTCGTGCACGGTGTGCGTGCGCCCCACACGTCGACGCGCATCTCTCACGACGACGACGACGACGACGACGACGACGACGACGACGACGACGACGTGGTAAAGCACAGGATGTCCACCACCGCGAGTCGACGTCGGAGCGCGAGATTGATGCGCGACGACGACGACGGTGACACCACCACCACGACGCGGCGATCGCCCGCGGTGGGTGATGGCGATGCGCCGACGGATACGTTTACGTTTACGCCGATAAATGCCATGCGGTCGTTGGAGAACGTGGAGTTGAGCGCGGAGAGGGAACGCACGCGTGGTGGGAAGGGGCGTGTGGTGAGTGTGAGCGGTGGTGGGGTGAAACGGCGGATGAGCAGCGATGGGATGGCGGCGTTGGACGCGGTTGAGCGCGAGGACGTCGAGGGCGACGCGCTGATGATGGCGACGGCGGATGTTGAGGATGATGTACCGATGGCGAATGTGGTTGATGTTGTTGCGGTGCGTGCGGAGGAGGATGCGCGGCACGCGCCGAGTGGGGCGGTGGAAGGATTTACCTTTACGAGCGTCGGCGAGGAGCAACGCAGAAAATCCAAGACGTTTTGGGCGAGCGGCTCGGTGGGCGGAAGTGACGTGAAGAAGGCGACGTTTGCGCCATTGATGCACACGAATGGGTTACCACCTACACCTGCGGTGTATAACGCCGTACCTTGGCCGAGTTCGATTCCCCTTCGCGAACGGTCGCCGCCGCGCGTCGCCGGGGGGTACGCCGACGGATTTGTCGGCGCCGCGACGTTTGCGACACCCAATGCTCGCAGTTACGCCGAACAGAGGGCGAACGTCGCGGCTGTGACGAGTAAACACTCATCCTTGGCATCACCGTTAGTCATGGAGACGCTGGCGACGACACCAAATGAACTCGCCGCGCAGTTGGCGCAAGTCAAGCGAGAGATTGCAAAGCGGCAAGACGAAGCCGTGGAAGTTTCGCGCGTGTTGCGACAGCTTCAACGGGAAGAGGCTGATTTGTACATCAGAGCGGCAGAGATTCAGCGACAAATTTTGGAAAAAACAAGTGAGAGTCAGCCGTTTGATTTGAGCATTATGCCGAACATTGCGCCACCGCCGAGGAACATTGAGACTATGGTTTCGTTTGATCGGTACGAGGCGTCGCCGATGAAAAGCGAAGGCGACGGCGCACACATCGATAACCAGCCCTCAACGTCAAAGTCAGTGAAAACGGACGTGAAGACGATGACATTATATCAAAAGTTGGACGTGCGCAAAGCTTTAATTTCTGTCGACTTTATCGATGGTCCGGGAGGATTATCGTTACTCACCGCGAGCGAGGACAACTGCCTCCGACTGTGGGCGCCAGACAGCCGTAAGCCAGCGGCATTGATGCGTGTACCGCGCGGCACAAAAGCGACAGCAATCATGAACGAGCGTGTTGTTTGTGTAGGCACTGACATGGGTGAACTCGTTCAAGTTGACATCGCCACTGGTCAGTATGTCGGCTCTTTGACGCACGGCGAGCACGCAGCGCCGTGGAGCGTGAATACGCTCACCAAATTCGGCCTCGACAATGACGCCATCATCGCTGCGGCAGGTGCGGGTGGAGATATTAAGATTTGGGATGCTCGAGCTGCGCGTGGTGGTGGTGCGCCAATGGTCATGTACTCTCATGGTGCAACGCAAATTCGCTCGGTTTCATTTGCCCCAGACGGTCGCTCCATCATCGCTGCGGCTTCAAACGATCTGAGATCCTTTGATCTGCGCATGAATGGTCGATCTATGCGTATGAACGTTGCCGGTGGTATTCAACCAAACTGGATGTCGGTCACGCACAACATTTCGACGGGAGAAGCTGTCACACTTTCAAGCGCTGGCGACGCACACATTTGGTCCGCGACGACGCCATTCCCGTTGTCGAGAACTATCTGTGGAGCGAGCGCGCCAAAGTCCTCCGTCATCGACATATCTTCAAATTTCATGCTCTGTGCCAAGGGTGAGAACGCTCGAGCACTCGAACTCATGAATTTTTCCACCGGTAACGTCGTCTCAAGATGGACTCCAGACGCCGCCGCGGAGGACTGCGGCGCCGTCTCCTGCGTCGCCGTCTCCTCCGTCGGCGCCTCCACGCAACCCTACGGCGTAAACCACATCGCCGCCGGCACAAGCGACGGCGCAGTTCTCGTATTCGCCTCATAGTGTCAATCATACCATCACATCTACCATCACATCCAACGTCACATCCACCCAGCGCCGCGCCGCAGCCGCCGCCGCAGGGTTCGGCGCACTTTTTGCGTGCTTCATCCAGCGCATCCGCGGATACGCCCTCACACGTGCGCCCGCGCAGACACCACCGCGCGGGCTGCACCGACGATCGAACCATCGAGCGCACGAACGAGTCACCATACGTCGACGCGGTGCACCGACGCGCGACGCCGACGACGCCGACGCCGACGACGCGGCGTTGCCACGTGTATCTGACGTTGAGTCTTCGTGCGCCCGGACACGGCACAGCGCACACCCATGCGTTCCGACGGTGACGACGCGTCGAATGACAACGTCAACGAGTCCACCGCGCGCGCGTTAGAGATTGCGTTGCGACGCAGCGATGGCACGAACGCGCTCGAGGATGGCGCGATGGAGCATGCGCGACGTGAGGAGGAACACGCGTCGCGCGCGGGGACAGAGGCGGCGGACGCGTCGGATGACGACGTCGTCGCGTACGTTACGCTTATTGAAGGCGATGACGACGCCAAGGATGCGAATGGGAAGACGGAAGGGTCGGAGGAGGAGGATCTCGTGCAGTATAGTTTGCTGCATCGATTACGCGCGCTGGAGGAGGAAAAAGTTAAGCCAGTGTTGAGCGCGTACGAGCGCTTGAAACAACGGCTCGAGGAGGGATCCGCGCACCGCGAGACGTTGGAGTCGCCGCATGAACGTGAGGGATGACGACCAAGACCAAACAAAAACAAAACAAGATTCTTTGGATTATTTACGTAGTGATAGCTCAGCGATAGCTCTTTAGCTCTCTAGGGTGTGCAACAGTCGCGAACATTTCGCGACGCTGCAGGTGAATACTTCAAAAAAACATCAACATCATTCAAGTCCTCGAACCGTTGTCACCATTCCAATCGCACTCATTATGCGTCGTATGTCCGAGTATTATTTATTTAAAAGTCAAACACGCGGTAAAATATATTGATACTCATAAAAGCTATAGAATAAGTAACAATGTCGCACGAGACCACATCGCGCCGGCGCAGACGACCGCACACTTCGACGCCGCCATCGCGCTCGACGACGACGAAAGATGAGTTTAGCATTCGATGAGTTCGGGCGACCGTTCATCATCATCAAGGTATGTGTGTTTCCATCGCGTGATGACGCTCAGCCGTGCGCGCACTCGACGACGATCGCGCGTTGACGTTGTCGTGCGCGCGCACCTTTGAGCAGATGATTGACGAGTAGTTCATGTCGTTTTCACGCGCGTAGGAACAAGGCAATAAGTCACGCGTGCGAGGAATCGATGCGCAAAAGGCGAATATTGCAGCTGCGAAGAGCGTTGCGCGCACATTGCGCTCGTCTTTAGGACCAAAGGTGCGATGATTAGTGAGCGGTGAGCGGCGGCGTTTGACTCGAAAGCGCGCTCGCGAGCGCTGGAACTATGACTGACGATGCGTGATTTTACGCGCGATAAATAGGGTATGGATAAGATTTTGCAGTCTGCTGATGGTGATATTACGATAAGTACGTACAGAATGCGAGTGATGAAGCGTTTAGATGCATCGTCGACGCGCTCGAAGGGTTGACCGAAAACTAACTTACTTGATCTTTTCCCGTGCATAGCGAACGATGGGGCGACGATTCTGGACCAGATGGAGGTCGAGCATGAGATTGGTAAGCTTTTAGTCGAGTTGTCCAAGTCGCAAGACTATGAGATTGGTGACGGCACTACGGGCGTTGTCGTTTTGGCTGGATCGTTGTTGGAACAGGCGGAGAAGCTTCTCGATCGCGGAATTCATCCGTTGAGAATCGCGGAAGGCTACGAGATGGCCGCCAAGGTTGCCACGAAAGAACTTGCGAATATTAGTGAAAAGTTTGATTTCGATGCGGAGAATATCGAACCTTTGATTCGTACGTGCATGACAACCTTGAGTAGTAAGATTGTGAACCGCTGCAAGCGCGAGATGGCAGAAATTTGTGTCAAAGCTGTGATGGCTGTGGCAGATTTAGAACGTAAGGATGTGAACTTGGATTTAATTAAGGTTGAAGGCAAAGTAGGTGGTAAGCTCGAGGACACGATGTTGGTCAATGGTATCGTGTTAGACAAAGATATCAGCCACCCACAAATGTCAAAGGAAATCAAAGATGCAAAGATTGCGATTTTGACTTGCCCATTCGAGCCGCCAAAACCGAAGACCAAGCACAAGATTGAAATAGACACTGTGGAGAAGTATGAAGAACTCCGTCAACAAGAAGAAAAGTACTTTACTGACATGGTGAAGCAGTGCAAGGATAGTGGCGCGACGCTCGTAATTTGCCAGTGGGGCTTTGACGACGAAGCCAACTCCATGTTGATGCAAGAACGACTTCCGGCTATTCGCTGGGTCGGTGGCGTTGAGCTTGAATTACTTGCCATTGCCACTGGTGCGCGTATCGTTCCTCGTTTCACGGAATTATCTGCCGAAAAGCTTGGCTCGGCTGGTCTGGTCAAGGAGGTTGCTTTTGGTACAACAAAGGAACGTATGGTCATCATCGAAGATTGCGCTGCGAGTAAAGCTGTGACGGTGTTCGTTCGTGGAGGCAACAAGATGATGATTGATGAGACAAAGCGTTCTTTGCACGATGCCATCTGCGTTGCGCGCAACTTGGTTCGGTCGAATAACATCGTTTATGGTGGTGGTTCGGCAGAAATTGCATGCGCCATCGCAGTTGAAGAGGAAGCAGATAAGATTGCGAGCGTCGAGCAATACGCCATGCGCGCATTTGCTGATGCGTTAGACGCAGTACCCACGGCTTTAGCCGAAAACAGCGGTCTTCCACCGATCGAAACCGTCGCGAACATCAAGTCGAGACAGCTCAAGGAGAAGAATCCGTTTTTGGGCGTCGACTGCAAGGAAGTCGGCACGCCAGACATGAAGTCTCAAGGCGTATTCGAAACCTTGATCGGTAAGCAGCAACAAATTTTACTCGCTACTCAAGTCGTAAAACTCATCCTTAAGATTGATGACGTCATCTTGAGCGGAAACTATCAGTAAGAGAGAGAAGTCTCACTCGCTCTCTCGTCTTTAAAACGCTTGCGTTTTGTAATTCAAATCGCCACTGTAGGACCACGCACACTCACCATTAACTCCGCTTAAACTCTCGAACGGGGATAGGCTTGCGTAAGTGTGCATGAATGCGTTCGTTCTAGACATCCTAGACGCCTCAGGCGCGCGTGCCATTTTTGTTGAGCTCTCCGCCGCCCACTGCGAGTGCTTTCCTGACGATGTTCCCGAAAGTGGCGCAGAAACCGTCGACGAGTTCTTTGATCGCGTCACGTGGTTACATGACGAATCTAGCACGACGTGGTTCGTGCTTCGTCGCGCGCGTGCGGAGAAAATCAAGAGTGACGGCGACGGTCGAGGCGGTGAAATCGTAGGCTTTGCGTGTGGAGTCTCCTACGCGGACAGTTGGTACGGAGCCCATCTCGGCGTGCGACCGAAATACCGGCGGCACGGCTATGGGTCATATCTCATGTGTGTGTCTCAAGCGCATGCCGCGAAATTAGGAATCACCAAGCTCCAAGCGAGCGTGGACATGGACGCGCGGGTCGGTCGCGGGCGGTTGTTGGGATACTACGAGTCGCACGGGGCACGCGTGGCGCAGACTGGATTTGGCAGTGCGGGAGCCGTAGAACCGAGCATTGTTCGCATCGAACGACACTTTACACTGGATATAGCTCGGCAAGAATTGGCACACTCGGAGGCTGTGGTGTTTCGACCACGGCGTTTCAACGCGAGCAAGGTGCGGATTCCATCCATAGTGTTTGCGTTCGGCGTCATCATATTGAGACGCATTAGGAAGAGATAGATGCATAGAGTTAGGATAAATTCACTAGAACTTTTATTATAAACGTAGTGGGTAGTCAGAACGGTATTATTTGCTTCGCTGCACGCCATTTATTTAGTGCCATTGGTATGTTACAACTCGGTCACTTTCCAGTTTGATGGAATAGCTTCCTCAACATCTTCTTCTTCTTCTTCCGCGACATCAACGATACCGTTGCCATCTTTCGGTCTCATATTTGGAGGCAAGTCGCGTGCGGTAGTTTGCGAGCCATCTTGTCGAACGACTCGTGGCTTTTGCGTCTCGCTGTTGAGTTCAACGCCCAATCCTCTGGCGAGAAGTTCGTCACTTTGCTCAACCGCTTGAGGTTGTAGCTCTATGATTTTTTTACGCGCTTCTTCGCTACCATTTGTCATATTTCGCACAGTCCAAAGCGACCACTCTCTTAGATAAGGTTCGTCATCTTGACCGCGGGTGTGATTGAGCACGATCGGAACCCCGCCCAGTGACGCAATGTCCTCACATACGCGCTCTCGATTGAAGCACGCGTTTCCAAGAATCGCAATGAGATCTACTCTGTACCCGGCCCACGGTACCTTGTTGGGATAAACTACGTCACTTTTCAACTCTTTGGGGATGTGAGCTTCGAGTTTTGGCGCCGATGCTGGTCCTGTCGCTTTACTCGTCTGGCCAATACCCTCAGGCGGCGGAAGAGAAGCGAGGAGCGAAAGAACAAGTCGAACCAGTCCCATCGCTGCTAGGCATCCGATAGTGTCACCCGCATGCGGCTTCACTTCGCGTTCGCTAATAGCTCGTAAAATACTCACGCATTCCATTAATATACAAAGGGCATTATCGCGTTCGCCGTCATCCTCTGCCGCCGCAAATCGTGCCGCCGAGAGACTCGCGGTATCGACGAGAAATGCAAGAACACCTTCGGGCATCAGAAGCGGTGGCTGTTCACCAGGAACGACTTTTGAGTGATGGATGTCAACGTATGATGTAGCAACTTTGTCATCCATAACCGTAGCGATAAAATGCAACAATGTCGCCTGCTCGGTAACGTATTTGAGTCGCGTTGATGTCTTTGGCGCTGGAGTGTCGTTCACTTCATTGATGTGTGATTCGTCTTCAGCAAGCGCCACGAGTCTTGCGCGTAACATGGCTTCGTTCATGGCGGCAATTTCGGACGCGTTTGGCGATAATCCACGGAAAATCTTGGGTAGCCCGTCGCCTTTACAGCACACGGTGCACACCAAATCAAGCAACTTTGCGCCTCCACCAACACCCTCTGGCTCAGTTGAATCCGCGGATGCAATCAAGAGTAACCGCCAGAACGAACTCGCAGTGCTATCAGTCAATCTCATCATTCTCGTTGCGTCGTGCTTCACACACATATTCACAAAAAGACAAACCAAACCATGCGAGCGAGCCGCGCGAGCACCTCGCGTCTCCGCCACAGCCTCGAGCGTGTGAAACGCCCCATCCGCCTCCCATGCATCAGTTAAACACCGTGGATCATCCATCCCGGCATTGATAAGCGTTTGCAACACAAACATCATTCCTCTTGCATAATCCTCGCTTGCGCCACCCCAAGCGCCATCACTGACTCTAGCTACGTCTCGTAGCACGGCAACCAGTGTCGCAAACGTCCCCAACTCGAGCGCTAATTCCAACCCACTCGCACTTCCCGCAAGCGCATTTCGCAACGCGCGAACGTGCTCACACACATCAGTGATCAAAACCTCCCTCGTTTCACCGCTCGTAATGAGCGATGCCGTTGCCCTGAACTGCATCAATGCGGCATCCAAAGCCGCCGACGTCGACGTCGACATCGCCCCACTACAATTTCAATCCTAAACCTCTACCGCGACGATTTTCTATTCGGTTCCTGACAGCAAAACAGCACGTTCCAACCTCGCACTAAGGCCGAGAACGGACCAGCCAAGCACTCGCCGCCGTGTCGCACTTTTTCCCTCGTCGTTCCCGTCTCACCGGGCGGACTAAAATCGTCCTCTCCGTCCAACGCTGACCCGAACGCGCTCTTACTTGACGCGCTCGCCGATCGCGACAGCGCAGCTTTTAGCTCGTCCTTCGCGCTCGCCGCTTCCGATGCCACCGATGACGTCGTCGCGGAAGAATTCATGCGTGGTCGCGCGCCTCGCAATGGCCTCATACGGTGTCGCGCGCCACCAGCCATGTCAACGACGATGATGATGAAAGTCGCGAATTGTCCGAGTCAGGTGCGTCAAAGCGAACAGTTTGCTGCGTCTTGTGCGCGCGAATCGTCCCGAGCGCGACGACGTCATCGCGCACGGCGCGGGTGAGCTGGAGAGAATTGGCTGGTGCATTGTTGTTGAGATCTTCAGCTCCTTGTTGTGTTCGCGTGCGTGGCGACTGACGAGATGTGTATGACGCGTATTCGCGTGCGTAGGACTTGGCTTTGACGAATTATGCGTTCGTGAGCGCGGCAGACGCTGGGACATTGGTACCGTACATAGAGATTGGTGACTGTGTGTTTTCGGTGAAACCGCACGCGGATGTCGCGCCTGGCTGCGTGGCGTTGAACGGCGTGCAACGGAAGCAATTGCGAGTAAGCACCGGAGATGGTGTGAAAGTGTCTACCTATACACCACCGAGTGCGGAGTTTACGTGCGCGGGAATTACGGTGGAGCTGGAGTTCACGCGCGCGTCGTATGGGGCGAGTTTATTGGCGCGAGGCGAGCACGAGGAAGTGCGCGCGGATGATATGACGGCGATTTTTCATCGAACGTTCAGTACGCAAGTGCTCACGATTGGTCAGAAAGTTGCGGTGGAATATTGCGGGCAGAATTATTTAATTACGTTGAATCATTTGATGGTTGATGGTGCGAGAGAAGGCGTGACGACTTTGAGAGGAATGTTTACGCCGAGCACGGCGGTGGCATACGATGCATCTTCCAATAGCGGGATTAAGATTGCTGGGCAAAAGGCGGCGGTCATGAACACTGCGTTGTTTAAGAGCAAAGATTTCAGTTTCTCAAAGCTCGGTATTGGGGGTCTGGATAAGCAGTTTGAGGATATTTTTAGACGCGCGTTTAGTTCACGCATTTTTCCGCAAAGCGTCGTGCAACGACTCGGGATCAAGCACGTCAAGGGTATGTTGCTTCATGGCCCCCCGGGTACGGGTAAGACTTTAATTGCGAGGCAAATTGGAAAGATGTTAAATGGTAAAGAGCCTAAGATTGTGAACGGGCCGGAAGTGATGTCTAAGTATGTTGGGCAGTCAGAGGAGAATGTCCGTGCATTATTCGCCGACGCAGAAGCCGAATACAAGGCGCGCGGTGATGATAGTGAATTGCACATTATTATCTTTGATGAGATTGATGCAGTATGTAAATCAAGAGGGAGCGTTTCGAGTGGGACTGGTGTGCACGATTCCATCGTCAACCAGCTTCTCACAAAGATTGACGGCGTCGACGCGTTGAACAATATTTTGTTAATCGGTATGACCAACAGAAAAGATATGCTTGATGAAGCAGTCCTGCGTCCGGGGCGTCTTGAAGTTCACATAGAAATTGGTTTACCAGACGAAGCTGGTCGTGTGCAGATTTTGAACATTCACTCGAACAAGATGAGCGAAAATGAATTCCTTGGCGGTGACGTCGACGTCGCAGAGTTGGCAAAACGTACTGGAAACTTTAGCGGTGCCGAGATCGAAGGTTTAGTGAAATCTGCGGTTTCGTTCGCGTTGACGAGACAGGTGGATATGAATGATATTGGGGCACCTATTGACGAAGAAAATATCAAGGTGACGATGGCTGACTTTGAACTGGCATTGCTCGAAGTGAAGCCCGCGTTCGGGGCGTCGACGGATTTGTTCGAGCGCTGCTTACTCAATGGAATGATTCCGTACGGTCAAAAGTATACTAAACTCGTGTCCACACTTCAGTCATTAGTAGAACAAGTTCGCGTGTCGGATAAGACGCCCATGTTGACGTGCTTGCTCGAAGGTGGAGCGGGAAGCGGGAAAACCGCCATGGCGGCTACGATTGCCATCAAATCCCAGTTCCCGTTCACAAAGCTTCTCACCGCCGATGGCTTTATCGGCGCCTCTGAGGTAGCCAAGTGTCAAGCGTTAGCAAAGTTGTTCGATGACGCTTACAAATCGCCGGTATCTTTGATTGTTTTGGATGATATTGAGCGCTTGCTTGAGTACGTCTCCATCGGACCGCGTTTTAGCAACGTCGTCTTACAAGCGCTTTTAGTGTTGCTCAAGCGACAACCCCCACCAGGACGCAAGCTCTTCGTTATCGGCACCACATCGTTGCCTATGGTCTTTGAAGAAATGGGCCTCAACCAGGCGTTCAACGTGTCTTTACACGTCCCCATGTTATCCATGGGTGAAACCACCGAAGTGTTGACGCAACTCAACGCCTTCGCGAGCGAAGAAATCCCTCAAGCGTGCCAAGCGCTCGAGGCACTGATGGGCGACCAAGTCCCCATCAAGCGTCTATTCATGCTTCTAGAAATGGCCCGACACGGTCACGAATCACACGACGACACCATGGATGTCGACGCGTCCCCGCTCGCTCTGCACCGCTGGGTCGAAGTCTTGCGCGATCTCACGCAATAAAAAAAAAAGAGCGCGCACGCGACGCACGTAAACGCGTACCTAGGTAATATCATCAAATACACATACGCGCGCACATCGCACAAACACATATACTCCCTTAATTACAATCTACTACGTCAAACCGCGCGCGCCAAAGTCCACCCTCGCCGCCCTCGCGATCCTCCTCCTCAGCCGCGGCGTCATCCATAACCCACCAGCCCACATCGCGCGCGCGAGATCACTTCCCGAACAACCCAGTGAACCCATTGACGACGACGCCGTACCCCAACCCGACGACCACGGCCCCGGCGCGCATCACCGCCGCTAAACTCGACTTTCCACTGTACGGTCCAGACATTTGTGTTTTCGTTCGCCGCGTCGCACAGTGACGAGCTCACCCCGGGCTCAGCCCGTTCGCCATCGCGCCTCGCCGCGCGCGCGCGACGGACTGCTGGAGAATACGCATCTTTATCACACGCGACGCCGCGCGAGCGCAAAAGGGCGAGCGCGCGCGAGAGCGACGGTGATTTTCTCGGCGTCGTTTGAACTCGCACCCATGCCCGCGCGCGCGTGAGCATCATTCTCTGACGCGCGCGGTGCGATGATGGGGGTTGTGATGCACGGATGCCAACGCGGGGCGGTGGCGGTGATGGCGGTGGCGACGCGCGGCGCGGGTGGCGCGCGCGGGGCGGCGGGCGCGGGGCGAGGGAGCGCGCGCGCGGCGATGGTGGCGCGCTGGGCGCGAGCGAGCTGTCGCCCGAGGATGGCGTGGCGTGTAGACCCTACGCGCGGGGCGCGACGTCGGATGGATGTGAGCGCGACACTGACCGCGGTTTTGATTGTTTTTTACGTATATGTACAGGCGCCGGTTGCGGCCCAAAAG
>JACLAB010000252.1_pt1 | contig 30545 bp, 34 predicted proteins | sample 8027921 | NCBI WGS metagenome assembly JACLAB01 (sample SAMN15725117, study PRJNA655200) | protist metagenome | isolation source: fluorescence activated cell sorting (FACS) single amplified genomes of... | place: USA: West Boothbay Harbor, Gulf of Maine | collected 2000-07-19 | reverse complement strand
GTGAGTAGTTTGGTGTTGATTGAAGCGATAGCGATAGAAGAGTTAAGTGAGAATAAATAAAAAAAACCCAATTAATATGTTGCAAGTAAAAGTTACCAAGATGAATGACCTGAAGTTCGAGAAGAACTTATTCAACCCGTTGAAAACAGGCCGTGCGATTGATAGTTATTTTAGTAGTGAAGGTGGTGTAATGCCAGGAACGAATACCGTTGTTACGGGTGATCCAGGTGTTGGTAAAACAACCGTGTTGCTAGATATACTTGCTGACATGAATAATAAGGGCAAGAAAGTGCTGTTTGTATCGGGTGAGATGAATCAGATTGATATGGTTGGTTACGTTAAGCGTTTCCCCAAGTTTGGTGATGTGCCGATTTTGTTTTTAGGCGATAGCGATGATGAGGATCCGCTTGAAGTATTGCGTGGTGCATTTAATGTTGGTTATGATTGTGTGTTGATTGATTCGATTGCGGAGGTAGCAGTCATGATTCAAGATTATTACGGTGGCACTTATAAGGGTGCGACGACGAAGCTACTGACGTTGCTTGAAGAACAGAATATGGGTGAGAATATGCGTGGAATTAATACGGCAACGTTATTGATCCAGCAAGTAACCAAATCAGGTTCGTTCGCTGGTTCAAATCGCATTAAGCATATGACGACGGCGATGGGTCATTTAAAATTCGATAGCGACGGTGGTCGTTACCTCGCATTTAGTAAAAACCGTCGTGGTGGCAGCATGAATAAATTTTTCTTCAATTTAAACACCAAGAATCAAGTGAATTGGATGTATGAAGAAGCAGCAAACGCTGAATAAAAAAGAATTAATTGGGTGGTGGGGGTGCGTACCAACGGGTATGGCCCCTACCTATTACCAACCATATGCCGGCGTGCGTACGGCGTACCGTATAGATATCCCACCGGCGCTGATGTCCATCGACGTGTATATTACCATACGTGTAGTTACGATATATTAGTGTATCGAAAATAACTATAGCGCCTCGACAAGTATATACGAATATCCTCAATTAACATGGATACCTTACTATCCCCTCACATATTTATACGCAACATTTAAGAACACTCATGAAAGAATTAAACACATTTAGAGAATTCCTCAACGAAAACGAGGACGATGGATACGATAGAGCATCTAAAGAACTATTTGATATGACTTGGGACGAAGTACGAAGAGAAAATGATCCACGTATGAGACAAGCAGTTCACGATGAAGTTCAAAAAGACGATGATACTTACATTGATGATGTTCAAGAAAACCAATCATCTTCACAAGAATTTTACGAAGTAGAATTTGTTGAAATGGACGGTAACGAAGTCACTAGAGACTTCAGACATTTTACCGACGAAAACGAAGCAAAACAAATGTTTAACGACCTTAAAACTAATCCAGAGATTGTTAAGGTTACAAGAAGCGAATTATTTAAAGGTGATGGAAAAAACTACTTAGGTGGTTCAGAAGAAAGAGAATACTCCGTAAATAAAGAAACAGATCTACACCGTATATTCCTTAACTCTCGTTTAGGAGATAAAAGATTCGAAGAACCAGAATCTATCATGCAGTTTTTCAAAAGAAAAAACCAAGCACGTGAAGAGTTTCTATCTTCACCAGAACTTAACGAATTTGACGACAAATCCATGAAGGATTACGGTGATGCTATGAAAGTTGCTTTAGGAGCGGATAAAGAAGAAACTTCCATCGAAAAAATATATATGGATATGTTGAAGAATGAATTACCATCACAAGATGAGGTAAACGATGCGTTCGAAAGATTCAATAGAGAAGCACATTACCTAAACAATAAGCCAGTTAGCAAGTGGGATGCAGCAGATATGTCAAATTGGAAATCAATTTTACGTAAAGGTGGTAAAATAATGGAAAGTATGGTTAGGCATAGAGTTTCCTACACTAAGAAAGATTCTTCTAAAGATTCTCAAGACTTTATAGGTGGATTAAATGCCGAGGATGAATTTTATGAATTGATGAATAATGATGAGATCGTTTCTGCTAGCCTTGAAATGCTTCGAGGAGATAAAATGGAGGTAGTAGACACATGGTCCAGAGATGAGAATGGAAAAGTTTCTATTAAACTCGGTAAATGAAACTAGAGGATATATACGAAAAACTTAACGTCGGCGATAAACTATGGGCGGATGTTGACGGTGGAGGAAAAAAGTCATGGAATGATTTTATTTCAAAACTATATGCACCCGATTTTGAACCTAATACCGAGGATGAAGAAAAGGTATTAGGGTTATTAATGAATTACTTTCGAACTAATAAATCAAGCGGATTAGAAATATATTTAAAAGATTTGCTACCTTTAAAATCTAAATTTCCCCAAATTTTAGATCCTCAAGCCCAAGACTACATACCTGCTGCTAGCGAAGAAACCGAATGGGTTTCAAACGGAGGAGATTACGCATGGAGAGGAGCTACTATGCCTCTAAGTCAAGCTCAAAAACTTATCCGGGATGCAGAGTACAAACACACACCGATGTTTTCGAATCGAGGGTTCGTCATCAATCAACCCAATATAACCTATGTTTCCAGGGGAGAACGTGGGTTTACCTCATTCTCTTCAGACTTAAGAGGAGCCATCCAATTTAAAGGTAAAATGGGATCCGATGCCGTTTCAGTCATCTACGGAGTAAAAAAATCCAACCCCAATCTGATAATGAATCCTGATGCTTCCGATAGCATCTCTATGTTTAAAGAAAACGAGACCTTATACGTCGGAGATAACGTTCAACCCGATGTTGTTATTATCAATGACGTACGCATAATGGGTCAAATGTACCAAGAAGCAAGACCATGGGTCAAAGCTATCGAAGATGATACTAGTTCACCCCCCATGAGATCCCAATGGGAAGCTTATGGCACTCAATGGGCAGAAAAAGTCACACTAAATCCTAGTTATGATAATGTAGATTCTGCTGACTTTAAAAATACCCCAAAAGATACTAAAATGAAATCGCTAGAAGAGATATATACGGAGATACGTTTGAGGGAGGTCGGTGAAGGAACTTCCGAGCCATTCGAGTACAAGAAGAATTTCGAGAGAGGTAAATCATTCGGCTATATAATTGATGGTTATATAATTGATGGGCCTACTGGTGATGAAAAAATCCCAATTAAACTTCAAGGAATTACTTATAAAGAGCGTGTCTCTGATGATATGGAAATGGATCGCCCCGAATTTTATGAATTTGTAAATGAGCCTAACGGTACTGTTTTAGATGGAATTGAAATTATTTTCTCGCATGCTGGGGATAGTAGTTTTGGTTTGGTTAATGATGTTAAGTTTATGTTTCGTTTGATGTCTACTATTAAAGAAATATTACAAAAGGAATTTTCTAGTAATATGCCTAATCTGTTGATTTACTCTCCTAATAAAAAAGGTAGTGAACAAATCGAGGATACTGGGCGACATAGGTTGTATACTGCGTTTATTAAAAAAGCATTTCCTAAAGCAAAAATGTTTATCGATGATCAAGGTGAAGAAATAATATTTAAGTTGAAGTAGATGCGTATATCGGTTATTATAATGGTTATATTGTGTATTACATCGTGTAGTACCACATCAAACATGCAATGTGATGAAATGTATGGAGTTGATTACGATTGTGATATACCACAAAAAAACTCATATGCTGTAGATAGACATTATTACCCAAATGTTCAATCTCTTTATTATTATCCTCGCTATACTCGTATTATTCGTCCCACAACACCACCTCTTCCCCATAGTGAGCAAAAAACCGTAATATCTAAAAAACGGCCTTCAATCGTAAAAACAACTCGTGGTAGTGAGTAAAGTATATACGGAGATATAGGAGGGGGAGTGGTGTTAAGTTAGGTTTTTTGGATATTTATTATTATGGCAACATCCTATACAAGATTACAATTAAGAAGTTTTCAAACATCTTCTGCTGATTTAACTGCTCAAGCATATACTTTTACTTTAGCAAATAATAATTCTTCTACTGCATATTTTGCTATGGAAGGAACCCGATATTGGGATGGGGCTAAATTTGTTTATAAAACATTATTCCCTTCTGCCTCTATATCAACATTAGTTAATTGTACTGTAGTGAGTGGTTCTACTAATGCTGCTTTTATAATTGATCCTAATGCTACCGCTACTTTTACTTTTACCCCTACTGCTACTATAGCTAAAGAACAAATGCAATTTTCAGCCCCTAACGCTCAGATATTTAGTTTAGGAGATGCAACGGCTTCCGGTTCATTACTAGGTGTAGATTTAGCTATTACCCCTTAAGAAGGGGCGTCATATTAAAGTCATATTAAAATTTGGCTCCACCGGAGATCGTTCGTATATTTACGGGGTAAGGTTGCGGGCGAATCGCAGCTGTAATTTAAATTTTTAGTTATGAGTGATTTAATGTTTTCAGCGACTGTAAAAGATGTTCAATTCTTGAACGACGAGCAAATTAAAGAAGTTTGCCCAGTTGCATTTTCCGAGAGTGCTAGTAGTGAAGTTTCAAAACACTACACACACATTCCAACCAATCAAGTAATTGATGATATGCGTAAGCTAGGTTGGGGGGTTATTGAAGCGAAACAAGTTGCAGCTCGAAAAACAGCAACAACGGGTTTCCAAAAACACATGATGGTTTTCCGCCACCCAGATTTGATGGTTGAAGGAAAAGATGGTGATAATGTTTGGCCTCAAATCATCATGACTAATTCCCATGATGGTAAAAATTCATTCACGTTCCAAGCAGGAATGTATCGATTTGTTTGTTCAAATGGATTGGTAATTGCCGATGAAGAGTTCGGTTCAATGAAAATCCGTCACATGGGTTATGATTTTGATACTTTGCGTGAAACTATTAGTGAGATGGTAGATAAGTTGCCTCTTACAGTTGATAGTATGAATAAGTTTAAAGCCACTACACTTGATAAAAATCAAAAGTATGATTTGGCTCGTAAAGCACTTGAGACACGATTTAAAGTCCAAGAAAACCAGAAGGTTGACCAGCTTTATAAGATTGATCTTGATGAGTTTCTTACCCCAGTGCGTAAGGAAGATGCAGGAGATGATTTGTGGAGTGTGTTTAATCTCGTACAAGAGCGTGTAGTTACAGGAGATTTTGAATATGTTTCCGGTGCTAAAATGCGTAAAGCTCGTGAGATTAAGAACTTTAAGCAGGATTTGAAAGTAAACCAAGAGCTCTTTGAGGTAGCGAAAGAATTCGCAGCATAAGAGCAATGCCATGTTGATTGGAGGGGGAGGATGTTAACCTCCCCCTACTTTTAATTTAATTTTACTAAATGCCTAAAAATACAAATCCATATACAATGAAAACAAAAGATGTAGTTCAAATGATTCTATCTAAAGCTGATGATTATGAGCTAAGAAATGAAGTAAGGGCTGAAGCAATAGCGATTTTAAAGGAGAATCCTAATATAGATACTGGGTCTGCTTATTTGATGGCTGCTATAGAATGGGATGTAGCATGAAAAATTATTGGACTTATAATACTACTATAGGAGATCTTGAGATCAACTATATTTATAAATGATATGGACATTAACAAAATTTTTGGGGCATTTAATTCTGATAAAGAAGATGATGGGGTAGATATCCCAACTCCTGATTTTGTTAAAAAGATGTTAGATGAAAATCATCCTAGATATTTTATTGGGATGTTTTCTAAACTCATTAATAATAATCTTTCTTATCAAAAGGGTTTAGTTAAAATGTTTAAGGAAGCTGATCCTTCCTTTGATGTAGACGGTGTAGAAAAAGCAGGCCGTTACATGTTATTTAATAGAGCATGGGAATATGTTAATAAATTTGATCTTAATGATCCGTATTCCCAACACATATTAGAAGATATTTCTAATAAAGAAGAATCATATAAAAATTTAAAGAAGGCATTGAACACATCAATGCAGTATTTTGAGGAGCAAGAAGAATATGAAAAGTGTGCTTTTCTTAAAAAACTACTTGATTCCCCAAATCTTAATTCGTAACTTCAGTTTTAAACCACTTAAAAATGTATTTTAGACAACACATCCAGAGAAAGCTCGAAAATCTCGAAGCTAAATTAAAGCATATTGAATTCCATAATGGAAGAGGAAATAGCCAAGAAATCAATAACGTAAAAGTAGAGTGTGAGGAATTAGTTGAGGAAATCAAGGCTACGGTAGACCGTGAACCTATGACCCCAAACGAACAAAACCGAGTATAATGCTTACAGCCGAACAAATCCAAGCTAATTGGGAAGAATTCTGCAAGAATATTACAGGTCACATTACAGGTGATAGAAAGAATAAACTTATTGAATTTTATAAAAAATATGAGGACCGCATTATGATAATGCCAGCTGCTCATAAAAAAGAATATCATAATTCATTCCCAGGAGGGTATGTTGAACATGTTAATCGAGTAGTTCGATGTGCTCTTAAACAATCCAAATTATGGGAAGAAGAAGGGGCAGATATGTCTACTTTTACTAATGAAGAGCTTGTTTTTTCTGCTATTAACCATGATCTTGGTAAGATGGGGAATGAGGAACATGAATCTTATATCCCTCAAACTGATAAGTGGAGGAAAGACAAGTTAGGGGAGGATTACATGTTTAATAAACAAGTTCCATTTGCTTCAGTTCCCGATCGAGGTTTATTTATGCTTCAGTCACATGGTGTATCGTATACTTTCAATGAGATGTTAGCAATCCAAACTCATGATGGGTTATATGATGAAGCTAATAGTAAGTACCTTAAGGCATTTATGCCCGAACAAAAACCACGAACTTCTTTACCATTTATTTTACATCAGGCCGATTTAATGGCAGCTCGTATCGAATTTGAACGTGAGTGGTTACCTAAATTTAAAAATTCCGTGCCTACCCAGGCAGAAAATTTTACATTGACGAAAGAAGCTAGAAAGTCCACAAAAGATAAAGCACTTTCCCAACTTGAAAGTAAAGGTCTTAAAGATTTATTTGATAAGCTATGATAGAAACAGTAGTAATTAGTGTATTAAGTGTATTGGTTGTAGCCTTAGCGTTTACTACCATTAACCTTTTACGCAAAAACGAAAAGCAAGAAGACATATTGGCAGGATATATAACATACCTTGACCAATTCAGTAGAATAATAGAATTTTCGGATGAAAAGATGAAGAAAATTGATGAGAAGGGAATATTTAAAAGCGATGATGAAATCGGTTTTATGTATGAACAAATTAAAGACCTCCAGAAAATTCTATCTAATTTCAGGATAGATAAATTATGAGCACATTACCCCCTAGAAAAAGGAAGAAGAAGACAAAAAACCAATATTTTACTCAAGAAACAGAAGACGCTATTGTTAGATACAATGGCTCTTCTGATCCCGAAGAAAGGAGTGAAATTTATCGTACAGGTATCCATTATGGTTTTTTTAAACTTACCGAAAATATAATTCATACTTTTAAATTTTATTATACAGAAGTAAATGAAATTGAACATCTCCAACACGAGGTGATAACATTTTTATTGAGTAAAATCCATTTATTTGATCCTACACGGGGGGCAAAAGCATTTTCATACTTTGGTACGATTGCTAAACGGTATTTGATTATACAAAATACTAAAAATTATAAGAAAAGGGTAGACAAAGCACCAGTTGAAGAATTATACCATAATTTAAATTATTCATATGATATGGATTATGATCCTATGGAAAAAGATAATGATTCACTTTTTATGGATGAATATGTTAGGTATTGCCAAAATAATCTTTCCGAATTATTCCCAAAGCTTAGAGATGCTAAAATAGCGGATGCAATTTTATCTATATTTGAACAAAGAGATTCTTTAGATATTTTTAATAAAAAAGCACTTTATATCTACATAAGAGAAATGGTAGAGGTTAAAACACCTCAAATTACTAAAATAGCCGATAGATTAGGTAAAATTTATAAAGAACATTACCTCTTCTACAAAAATAATGGTTATACTAATTTTAAAGAGGAACCATATTTATAAATAAAGAATAAATATGGGACAGCTCGATAAAAAAATATTTGGTAAGAAAAAATTTTCCGACATATTGGAAGAAATTTACCTAAATCAAAAGAAAAAGGAAGAACAAATTTCTACCCTTATATCCGAGCTAAAACCTTTAATCCAAGATATTGGGGATGCTACTCTAGTAGTTCCCTTACTTAAAGAATATCTTGAAATATCTGTTAAAAATGATGAACAACTCATCAAAATGGCTACTATCATCCAACGTGCAGTAAATAATGAAGGAAATGATGATGGTAATTTTGGAATGACAGAAGATGAGAAATATCAGTTATTAGAAGAAGTAAAAAAATTCAAGGACGATAAAAAGTAATGCCTAATTTTCAATATGGCATAGCGGGACTTTCTCAGGGAGTTTTGAGTGGAAATGATAAACCCACTAAATCTAAAGGAAATAAAAATATATTTTCTAGCAGAGTTAAGGATATTATTTTAAATGAATCTCACCCCGAATTTGAAAATTTCGGAGAATGGGCTTCCATTGGTGCAATTTTTATTGAAGACGTACTCCAGCCTACAACTACAAATTCAATATCTATTGCTTATCCCTTATTTCCTAATATTAAGCAATATCCTTTATTAAACGAAGTTGTTGTTGTATTAGTTTTACCTTCTACAGGACTAGAAAGCAACCCTACTTCTAATAGGTTATATTATTTACCCCCTATTAATGTTTGGGGAAGCCAACACCATAATGCAATACCAGGATTTTCAGAATTAGCCCCATCACAACAAAAAGATTATGTTCAAACTTCCGCAGGGAGTGTGAGGCAAGTTACAGATGGTGGAACTGAGATTAATCTAGGAGAAGGATTTGTTGAACAATTAAACATAAACCCACTTCAACCTTACATTGGTGATTATATTATAGAAGGAAGGTTTGGGAATTCAATAAGACTTGCAGGATATGAAGGAAAGGATCCCATTACTAAAATTAGAAATGGGCAAGGGCCCCGAACGGATGAGGGGTGGACTACAGTAAATGAAGATGTGAATGAAGATAGTGGGTCTTTATATTTAACTTCAACACAACAAGTTAATTTAGAACCTAATATTTTTAATTACAATTCATACACTAGTTCATTAGCACCCGAATTAGTTCCCGAATATTCGTCTCCTCAAGTTTTAATCAATTCTGGTAGGTTAGTTTTAAATGCTAAAGAAGATAGTATATTACTAAGTTCAGCTAAATCTATAAATTTAAATTCTCAATATTCAGTTAATGTAGATAGTGAATATTCTTTTGTGGTAAATTCTCCTAATATATTGTTGGGTGATAAAGAAGCAACAGAACCCCTATTAAAAGGAGATATAACTATAGAACTTTTATCTGAGTTGGTTGGTGAATTGCAGAAATGGATGGGTCAATTTAATAAAAATCCATCTCCTTATTTAACAACTATGGTAGCTTCTACTACTCCTTTAATTACTACATTAGTTAAAATCAAAGCTGATTTAGAAACTAAAACTAAATCTAAAGTAAGTAAAACTATCTAATGGCTAAGATTGAAGAAAATATTATTAATAACTCCACTGTTGGTGCGCTTAAACAAAGTGGGATATACTTGATTATAGGGTTAGTAACCAAACAAGCTATGATATTCGCCGATCGAATTGTCCCTAGCTTAGAAAAGCAATTAGTAAAGTTTGATAAAGGATGTCCTACTCCTGAAGAAGTAGCTAATGTAATTCGTGTTAGAAATAATGTACTAGATCAAGCTAATACAATATCTAATATATTAAAGGGATTTAAAATAACATTAGGTTTGGCTAAATTTGGAATTGATTCTTTAATAAAACTAATTGTTGCATTAAAAATAGCCAAAACAGGTATTTCATTAGGCTCTAAATTTATTCCTGTTATACCTGGAGCTATAGTATCTGGGTTGAGTGATTTAGATGATTTGATTACTAATAAAACATTTGATAAATTTGGGAATTCTAAAATTGCTCCTACTAAGTTTGCTATTGACGGGTTTTCAGTCCCCGTAGCTTTAATGTCATTCTATGTAAATGATTTTATTAAAAAATTAGAATCACTAGATGAAAAAATTCAAACTTGTAGCCCTCCTAATACTATAACTTTGCCTCCTCCTTCACCTGAGTTGGTTGAGATTGCTCAAGTTGAACAGCAGGCTGAGGAGTCACCTAATTTATCAACATATCAAGGGTTTATTTTAGAAATAGAAAAGGTTCCTTATTCACCTACTGTAAATAGGATAAGGGCACTTGGAAAAAACCAAGATGGAATAGTGTTAATTCAAACCGAACTTTCATTTACCCAAGTAGAACAAATAATGATTAATGAATTAAAATTCGTTATTGACAGAGATAATTTAAAAGCTTATTAAGTAAATATTTATAAACAATGAAATCGCAAGTATTAAAATCTTTAATTAAAGAGGCCGTTAAAGAGGCCATACAAGAAGAATTAAGAGAAATTTTATTGGAAGCTGTAAAAGCTCCTAAACAAACAGTAATAGAATCTTCTCCTAAAGTTATTCAACCAACACCCGTAAATGAAGATAGAAGAGCCCAATATGCTAGTATCTTAGGCGAAACTGCAGCTTCATTTACTTCAGCAGACGTTAAACCTAGATTTAACCCCCAAGGCACAATGCCTGGTGGAGATTTACCTCCCGGAGAATTAGGAATGGACCAAATAATGGGATTAATAAGTAAAAAATAATGGCTATAAAAGTTGGAAATATACCGGCGTTTGATCAATACCCCACTGTGGGTATTGGGTTGTCTGTACCTTTCCAATCAACTCCATTAGACATTAATACCCCAGGAAGTTTATTACCCCCCACAGGTTCAGACGTAATTGCTAATGCTACTTCAGGTTCTGATTCCATTTTTAATATTAATTATACTACAGCCGAACAAGTAAAGTATAATCTTATTAATTATTTTTTGACAAGTAAGGGAGAACGAGTTTTCAATCCTTCTTTTGGCAGTAATGTTCAAGCCTTCCTTTTTGAACAAAATGATCCTTCCTCACTTGAAATTCTTAAAAAAAGTATAGAGGAAGATATTAGTTTAGTATTTTCTGTGATTGAATTAAAAGAGATAAAAATTATAGCTGATGAAGATTATTATTCAGTTACAATTCAAATATTTTACTCAGTTTTTTCTAGTTTAAATGAGTTTGTAGAATTTAATATGCCCCTATAATGTCCTTATCTTCAAATACAAGTAAAAAAGTTAATAGAAACGTTGAATATATCAACAGGAACTTCACTGAGATGAGGTCGAATCTTATTAATTTTTCAAAAACATATTTTCCCAATACTTTTACAGACTTTAGTGCTGCTACACCAGGAATGATGTTTATTGAAATGGCTTCTTATGTAGGGGATGTTATGGCTTTTTATACTGACAATCAGATTCAAGAAAATTTCATTCAATATGCTAAACAAAGCAACAATCTATATGATCTAGCTTACATGTTTGGTTATAAACCTTCTGTTTCATCAGCTGCTACTACTGAATTGGATGTTTTTCAAACTGTACCTGCAATTTTAGATGGGGGAGAATATGTACCTGATTTTAATTATGCTTTAATAATTCAGGAAAATTCAACAGTTACGGGTACGGCTAATGTATCTTTTTTAACCCAAAATAGAATTGATTTTAGCCAATCTAGCTCTTTAGATCCTACAACAGTAACTATATATGAGGTATCAGGGGGTAACCCAACATCATTCCTTCTTAAAAAGAAAGTAGAGGCAGCTTCAGCTACTATCAATAGTACAACTATATCAGTTGGGGATCCTCAACAGTTTTTAACAACTAATATTGTAGCTAGTCAACCTTTAGGGATATTAGATATAATTGATAGTGATGGGAATGAATGGACTGAGGTAGATTACTTGGCTCAAGAAACAGTATTTGAAACTATACAAAATACAAATCCTTTTGGTCCTGATCCAAATACAACAGATGAATCTGGTAAGGTTCCTTCACTTTTAAGATTAAAAAAAGTTCCTAACAGGTTTGTTTCTAGATTTATAAGTAGTAATAATTTAAATAGTGGGTCTGCTACCTTACAATTGCAGTTTGGTGAAGGTACTACTAACGATTTTAGTGAGGAAATAGTACCTAACCCTAATAATGTGGGTATAGGTTTACCTTTTGGACAAAATAAGTTAACAACTGCTTATTCCCCTACTAATTTTATGTTTGATAAAACTTATGGTGTTGCTCCTTCTAATACTACTTTAACTATAAGATATCTAACTGGTGGTGGTGTTGGGGCAAATGTCCCTGCAAATTCATTGAGTTCTATAACTAATACAGGTAATGTATTATTTAGTACTGATAATTTAAATGCTGCTTTAGCTCAAACTACTTTTAATTCTTTAGCTGTAGATAATCCTAACCCTGCTACTGGGGGAGGGAATGGTGATTCTCCACAAGATCTAAGACTTAATTCTTTATCAAGTTATGCATCTCAACTTAGAGCAGTTACTCAAGAAGATTATTTAGTAAGATCTTATAGTTTACCTTCTCAATATGGTTCTATAGCAAAAGTGTATGCTGAGTCTCCTAAACTAGAAAACACTCTACCAGGGGAATCTAATTCAGTTTTAGACTTATACATTTTAGCTTATAATGATACCAACCAATTTGTAAATGCTAGCAGTGCTTTAAAGCAAAATTTATCTACCTATCTATCTCAATATAGAATGATTAATGATTCTATTAAAATAAAAGATGCTTTTGTTATTAACATAGGTATTAACTTTGAAATAGTAGTATTACCTAATTATAATAGCAATGAAGTATTATCGGGTTGTATAAGAAGATTACAAGAATATTTTAATGTAGAGAATATGCAGATTAATAAGCCTATTCTTATAAATGAGTTATATACTATATTAAGTACTTGTGATAGTGTTAAAGGAGTTCAAAATATTAAAAGTATTGAAATTGTAAATAAAGTTGGTGAAAGTTTAGGTTATTCTAAATATGCTTATGATGTAATAGGAGCTACCCAAAGTGGAGTAGTTTACCCATCACAAGATCCTTCTATTTTTGAAGTTAAATTTCCTAATACCGATATTAAAGGTAGAGTAGTACCATTATAAAAATAAATTATGGCCGTATATAAATTATTTCCCGAAAAAGATGCTTCTATATATTCTCAATTTCCCTTACTTAATACAGGAGTTGATGAAATATTAGATGTATCTACTTTTTTTACATCTGCTGATCCACAGGTAAGTAGATTTTTAATTAAATTCTCGCAATCTGAAATAGAGGATGTATTAACTAATAAAATAGGGACGGCTTCATTTCAATCTAATTTAAAAACTTATATAGCAGATATAACGGGTTTAAACTCTACTACTACTCTAGAAGTTTACCCTGTATCAGGTTCATGGAATATGGGTACAGGTAGGTACTCTAGTTTGCCTCAAACCCAAAATGGAGTATGTTGGACTTCTAGGTTAAGTGCTAATGATGGAAATTGGCCTACTACTTTCCAAACTTATGCTACAGCTTCATACCAACTTAATAATCCAGGAGGGGGTACCTGGTATACGGGGTCTGCACTAGGTTTAAATATTACTCAATCTCAAGAATTAAGTTATTCAAGTGATAAAGATTTAAATGTAGATGTAACTAATACCGTTTTAACTTGGTATAGTGGGTCTAATCCTTTAGGAGGATTTTTTTTCCCAAATGATGGGTTTATAGTTAAACAAAGTAATAGTGATGAATTTATAGCAAATAGAAATTATGTTACTACAGTAAAGTATTTTTCTATAGATACTCATACTATATATCCTCCTGAATTAGCTATGAAGTGGAGGGATTATAATTTCAACACAGGATCTTCAACTAATACTATTATTAATACCACTCAAATGGTAGCCTCTTTAGATAATAACCCAGGGACTTTTAACAGAGGAAGTGTTGAAAAATTTAGAATAAATTGCAGACCCCAATTTCCACAAAGAGTATTTCAAACTGCCTCATTGTATTCTATTAATCATTATTTACCTACATCTTCATATTATGCTATAAAAGATTTAGACACTAATGAATTTGTAATAGATTTTGATACTAACTACACCCAAATAAGTGCTGATAATAAAAGTAGCTATTTTACTTTATATATGAATGGTCTAGAACCTGAGAGATATTATCAAGTTTTGATTAAGACTATTTTAGGAGGTGAAACACTTATACTAAACGATAACTACTATTTTAAAGTAATAAATGGATAATTCACTTAAACCATACAGCTCAGGGAGTGAACTAAAATTATCTAAGAAGCTTTATAATAAACCTGCTTATTTAAATGTCATTGATACCCAATTTACTGAATTGGTTCCCCCAACTCCACCTGTTGAGGAACCTGTTAGTGTTGATGAATTTTTTGTATTATACAATGATTTATTTTATGAAATTCCAAAAGAAGGTGATATAAATTCACATGAATTTTTAATAAAACAAAGTACAGAATATGTGGGGGCTCAAGGTATTTCAGATGAAATACAAGCCCTTTTTGATGAAATTACTGTTTTAAGAGAAGAAAATCTTGAATTACAACAAAATATTATAGATTTAACAACTGATGATAACACTAACTCCACTAGCTAATCCCGAAGGAGCTACCCAACAAGAATATAATGCTTCCCAAGAAGTACTTATTCCTGTAATAAACTCCTCTTCAGAATTTAATCCTGTAACGGATCAAGTTATTTTCTCTGTGGAAACAGTTACTGGTGATTTATTGTCAAGTGGGAAGGTTTCTAACTTTAGTATTAGAAATTATGAAAATACATTAAACGAAGAAAGTATATCTTCTGTTGTTGTCTTCCCTGTTAGGGATATTGAAAAAGTTGGATATAATGAAGGAATTTATAATGTATATTATAATTTTTATCAGACAGCTTTAAAATCAGATGAATATAGTTATTTTATCCAAACTATATCTCCTAGTAGAACAGAAATAAGATTATCGGTAAATAATGTTCCTAATAATGAGGTAGAAGAATTAGTTCAAAACTTTAGTTCTTCATTAAAAGTAGAAGGGTTATTTAAGGATTTTTATGTTGAAATTGGTAATTCATACTACATAGCTAATAACATCCTTTTAGATACTTCTACTGAGGAGTATAGCATTTTAATCAAATTATATCAACCTCTACCTAATTCTATTAAGGTTGATGACCAACTTAGAGTAGTACTTGAATCAGCAGAAACAGTAGGGTTTAATTTAGTACTACCTCCTACCCCTATTATTATTGAAGAAGATATTCAACAAATAAAGGGTCCTAATTTTAGCTATCAATTATCGGATCAAACTAATAACTCTACAGTTCAACAAGATTATACTTCTTTAGAACAAAGTACCCAATTAACTTCTTCATATAATGAACTCCAAAATGTTCTTAATCAAAAGGGCATAACAGTTAATGTAGATTATACTAATTTTGATAACTTTATTCATTTTAGTTCTGCTTATCAAAGAATATTAAATTTCTATTATAAAGTAGGTCAAATAGAATCTTACCAAAATAGTATAGATATTTTAACAGGAGTATCATCCCCAGGGAGTAATGTATCTTCTTCTTTAGGAGTTTACCAAAATCAAATTACAGATGTAATTGAAAATTTTGATGGGTATGAAAATTACTTGTATTATACCTCAGGAGCTTTAGCTTATCCTAAATCTAATTCCACTCAACCTTATAATCTTCAATCAACAGGGAGTGCTGAGGTAATAAGTTGGATAGGAAGTGCTAATGAATCTTCTGCCTATTATGGGGGTAGGTTATATTCTGCTTCGTTTTATGATGAAGAAAACCAAGATAATTTATGTAATACAATTCCTACTTATTTAAGGGAAGACCCTGCAAATGAAGGGTATGAATTGTTTTTAAATATGATAGGTCAACATTTTGATATATTATATTCTTATATAAACACTTTAACTGATAGGTTTAATAATGATAATAGGTTAGATTATGGTATTTCTAAAGATTTAGTAGCAGATGCCCTAAGAGGAGCAGGTTTAAAACTATATCAAAATAACTTTTCATCAAACGATTTATACTCAGCTTTATTAGGTATAAATGCTTCAGGAAGTTTATTACCTCCTACAGGATCAGAAGTAATTACTAATTATATTACTGCTTCTAATGATGCTTATCCTTTAGAAAACATAAATAAATCTACATACAAACGTTTATATCACAATTTACCCTATCTATTAAATAAAAAAGGTACAGTAGCAGGTTTAAGAGCTCTTATTAATTGTTTTGGCATCCCTGATACAATCTTAAGAATCTCAGAATTTGGTGGGAAGGATAAAAATAATACAAACGATTGGGATTATTTTCAAAACCAATTTAATTATGCTGCTTACGTTAGTAGTTCTTCTACTAGCAATCATATAGAAATACCATGGAATGTAAATACTGATTGGAACAGTTATGATGATAATCCTGAATCTATGTTTTTTAGGTTTAAAGCAGGAGACACTTTACCCTCAGAAGATAAATACAGCATAGTTTCTTATAATGAAGGGGCTGGTAATTTTTATTTAACTTTAGATTATACTGGTTCAGGATATAGTAGTGCATCATATTCAGGGGCAATTCCATCATCTTCTAATGATTATGCTGCTTTATCTCTATGGGATGGTACAACTAAACTTACTAGTGTTGATGCACCTTTTTATGATGGGAATTGGTGGGGAGTTCATGTTGCTAGAGGAGAAGGGACCTCTAATGTTGATGTAGTTTTAAGAGCAGCTAATTCTATATATAATGGAAATGATGGTTTTAAAATAGGATTTAATACTAGTAGTATTGTAAATACTACATTTGCAGCATGGATCAATCCGTTTTTTGCAGCAATTAATTTCCCATATAATAATAATAATAGTGTTACCTTAGGAGGAAATGCTTATTATGGGTTAACCGGATCATTCCAAGAAATAAGATTTTATAACGTAACTCAAAGTGAAAATATATTTCACGATTATGTAATGAATCCTTATTCTATTGAAGGTATTAATACTACATCTTCTGCTGATAATCTTATTTTTAGAGCCCCCTTAGGTAGTGAATTAAATACTAGTACAGGCACTTTAACTTCAATTCATCCTAAAGTAACAGGTTCATATATAACTAATTCTTTTAATAGTACTAGTACTTATACTGTTAATTCTGATGTGGTGTTTTACCCCCAAACAGAAGTTATATATTATGATCAACCTGCAGTCGGTATCAAAAATCGTATTTCTGAAAAAATTAGAAATCAAGATTTAGTTTTACCTGCTACAGGAAGTACTTTATCCCCTTATAGAAGTGTTCAACAAAATTACCCACAAAGTAGTAGTGCTTATACTAGAGATGTAAATTATGTTGAAGTAGCATTTTCACCACAAAATGAAATCAATGATGACATTAATGCTTCCCTAGGATACTTTAATATAGGGGATTATATCGGAGACCCCCGGCTATTGTCGCAGTCTGTCACCTCATACCCTGCATTGGATAAATTACGAGATACTTATTTTGAAAAATATTCTAGCAATTATGATTGGACTGATTATATAAGACTTATTAAATATTTTGATAATTCTCTTTTTAAGATGATTAAAGATTTCATCCCAGCTAGTACTTCACTAGCTTCAGGGGTAGTAATCAAACAACATTTACTTGAAAGAAATAGAGTTCCACTTCCTGAAGTATCTTACTCAGAACCTTACTACACAGGATCTATAGAATCGGGATTTATAAGTGGTAGTACGGGTGGTGGATTTAATAATGTTAATACTTTAGCAAATAGTCCTGAGAATGTTAATTTTCAATCTCAATCATTATTTAATCCTATATCCCCCTTTGTAACCCAAAGTTGGTCATCTTCAGTAGATACACCCGTAGGGCCTCAAATTGTAGTTCATACTACCCAAGAAGAATTTTATGATGGAGAGTTTAGTGGTAGTGAATTTGTAGCTACTACAGGAGAATTAAATGATGAAAATACATCTAAAAAACCTTCTACTTTAGAAATAAATTATGATATTATTTTTTATACTAGTAGTGTAACTCCATCTTCTCCATTTTTAAATGCACGTTCTATACCAAAACAAGGAGAAATATATTTATGGTATGATACTGGTAGTTTCTTAGATACTGGTGGTGGTAACCCACCATCAACAGGGCTTACCGGAGGATAAAAATAATAAAAAATGGCAGCAGCACCACCACCAGAAGAATATGGTCAAACCTTTACAAAAGGGGTAAAATATATTAAAGTTAATAAACTTGATAAGGATGGGGAAGACTTTGGATCTCAACTAAATGCTGCTGATAATATTGAAATTAACTATCCTGATATTGGGTTAGTTCAATATAATATTTTAACTACTCAAGAGCAAGATGGGTCTTATTTAATGGGTGTTATACCTGTTGAAAACACTTCTTCACTTAATAATGTTAAAGACTTAAGTTTCCAATTATTTAAAGATCCTATGGGTGTTACTCTAACTCCTGCTGATGTTGTAGTATATAATAATAGTGATGGTCCTGGAGGGTTAAATGTTTCTACAGGTAATGGAGGGGGTTATTATAATGATATTACTGATCTTTGGGATTTTAACTTAGCTAATACTCCTACGTCGGTAACTTCTAGTATAAGAGTTGATGGATTCTCAGGAAATTCTTTTATTCCAAGTAGATATATATCTGTGATAATTCCTTCATCAAGTGTAGCAGCTTGGACCGAAGGTATACCTAATAATTCTTGGAGTGAATATGGAATACAAGTTTTAAATTCTATTATTATAACAGGTAATGGAGATTTTAGTGCCCAAAGTACTTTAAATGATAATTATGGAGGTAATTATTATTTTGGGGGGTATGCCCTTATATTAACTGGTGAGTTTACTCTTACTAAAGTGGTTGAAGAAGTTAATCAATCTACTATCCAACCCCCAGAAGTCTCTAGCCCTATATTAATTAATATTAACCCCTCAGTTGTTCAATTTAATTGGTCTGATTATAATGCAATTTTTGGAAATGTTGATATTGCTCAGTATTCTCAAACTTTTATGCAAGTGGATTATAATACAGGAGGTATAATTCCTACTAATTTTGGATTGTTATATAGTGGGTCTGCTCCTAAGGCTTCTATTCAAGATTCTAATTATACTCAAAGAGGATGGTCTAATGGTAGGTATAATGGAAGTAGTAATAGTTCAATAGATTTTAATCAATAATAAAAATGGCAGGACCTTCTACACCCACCCCTATACAAGATAGTAATACAATTGTTTCAATTGAACAAGAACAATTAAATAATTTTTTAGGTCCCGTAAATGGAGCTTTAGGAGGATTATCTGTTGCTGAAAGGAACCAAAGTTACTTTATTGTATTTCAACAAGCAGGTGGAACGGGACCTGAAATAATAGATGAAACAGCTTATTTTATTACTTATTTAGTAGATGAAAATGGTAATGTAAGTAAACCTTCTGAGGATTATAATTCTTTAATTAACCTTACTCAAAATTTTGAGGTAGGAAAGAATGCTATTGTTAGAAATGATGCAGCAACAGCCATAAATGGTCAATTAATAGGAAGAAAAAAAATTACTGGTATAGGAAAACAAGAGCCTATTATATATTCACAAACAGGATCAAGTGAGGGAGCATACATTATTCCCTTAAATTTTAATAGTGAATTAAATTCAATAACTACCCCTCGTATGGAAGGTACTATGGTAAGAGGAATATATAATCCTACTACTAATGATTTTCAAACGGTAACAAATTATAATTCACCTGTATCTTCACCTCAAGCCCCAGCTGCAACATTTAACAATACAACAGGAACTTATACAGTTTCTTCAGCAGATATAGGAGATACACAAACAATATTTTTTGAAGTTAGTATTGGACTTAGATTAACCCCTCAGGGAGTTGCAGTTGGGAATAATCAAACAGGTACTCAAACTCGAAATGTTACAATAAGATTATTAAGAGATGGAGTTCCTGCAGCAGGTGGAACCCTTGCTGAAAAAACCTATACAATACAAGGATCTAATGTTCAAGGTGAAGAATCAGTTTTTAATTTTCAATCTGATCCCTTAGTAGTAGGGCAATTATCAGGCTTTTTTAATACAGGAGATCCTGTTTATACAGTTGAAATTCAATTTGATGATGCTGTATATACTACTGCAGATTTTATTCAATTTAGAATAATTAACCAAAGCCCAGAACCTTCAAATCCTCCTGTACTAGGAAATTATTGGGATAATAACTCAGGAACAAGTTTTTGGTTAACAGCATCTGCTGAGCTATCTACTAATTATGGAGCAGTACAAAATTCACAAAATGTTTTAGACCAAATTGAACCAGGGTTTAATTTTTCTCCTGTTACTGTACCTTTTAATGTTGGAGTAGGAGATAGAATCAGATTTGAATATAACAAAGAAACCGATTATACAGTTTATGAAGTAATAGAACCTTCAGGGGATGTAGATGGGAAATTGAAATTAAGATTAAATACACTAGTTCCTAGTTCAGTTAATTTAGATAACTTTGTTTTACATAGAGTAAATAATAATAACCCTGCTTACATAATTTTAGATGTTAAAAAAGTTAACAGTCCTGATAATTTTAATGGCGTTATTCTTCCTGAGTATCCAACTAAAAAGTTAAAGGATAATTTGGATAATATTATCATAGATCTAAAATCTAGAGGGATAATAACAGATAATGAAAACTAAAAATAATAATATTTATAACCACATATTTATAAACAATGGGATATTTAAATAATTCGGTAGTAACAGTAGATGCTATCTTAACAAACAAAGGTAGAGAACTCTTAGCAAGAGGAGATGGTTCCTTTAGAATCACTCAATTTGCTCTTTCGGATGACGAAATTGATTATACTTTATATAATCCAACTCATCCTTCAGGAAGTGCTTTTTATGGTCAAGCTATAGAAAACATGCCCTTATTAGAGGCTTTCCCTGAGACTACTCAAAATTTAAGATATAAATTAGTAACTTTACCTAGAGGTACAGCTAAAATGCCTGTATTAGACTTAGGTTTTTCTCAAGTCACTCTAAAACAAGGTGCTTCATTAGCAATTACACCACAAACTTTAAATTACTTAGGTAACAACCAAGTATTTGAAGCTAATGGATACACAGCTACTATAGCTGATGTTAGAGTATTAAATACATTTAATGGTGTAGGAATCCAAACAGAAGGAGCTGTAGCATTAAATCAAACAGAAACATTAGGTACTAACGTTTCAAGTACAGTTGTTGGTACAACTATTAATATGACAGCCACTACGGTAAATACTTTATTTGGAACAAATACTGAATTGAATACTACTTTACAAATTGTAGGAAGAGATAGTGGAGCTAGAATAACCATCCCAATAAAAATTACAAAAACTAACGCATAATGTCATTTACTAGACTTTCTCCTGACGACTTTTTAATTAGTGCTGATAGTGTTACTGCAGGTGCTTGGACTGGTAATATTCCCACATTAACCAGCTTTAATACTTCTTCTGTTCAAGTAGCTTCAACAAGCGGAAATTATTATTTAAATATATATCAAACAAGTTCTACTGATACGGCTGCTGAAATTCAATTTAATATTGCTTTTGGAGATGCTGCAGGGTCTGGATCATTATTATATGATGCTGGGATTGATGGTAAATCATTTACCTCTACAGTTTATGGGCAATGGCAAAATATTGTTTTAGGAGATGAAAATAACCAATTTATATTCGGAGGTGTAACTCCTGTTACTCAAAGTTTTTATGCTATTTCAATAGAAAGAAGTAAATATAAAGGTAGTATATTTCCTGGGACTTTAGCTTTAACAATTCAAAGTTCAAGTGTAGGAGGTAATTTTGATCTCCAATTAACTGATAATAGTAATGATGTTTCAACTACGGTATTTAATGAAGCAGGGAGAGTATTCCAAATAGTATCAGGATCAGCAGGTAAAGCAATAGGATCAGGAGCAACTCCTTCAGATGCAGTTGCTAATGGTATGACAGCATCAGGTTCTTATGGATTATTTTTACCAGATGTTGGAGCTATAATTTTAAATGCAACAGCTTTAGGTTTAGAATCAAGTGGGGGAGGTGTAGGATTAAATACTTTATATAATTCTAATACAACAGATAATAATCCTGCTATATTATATAATGCTATATCGGCCTCAGGTAATTTTACTTTAAATAGCCAAGAGAATATAACTTCTGATTATGTTTTTGTAAGAGCAAAAAATAGTCAATTTAACTATTCTGAAAATCCTTCATTTATTTCAGGATCTACAGGAACAGTACTTTATAATAATTTTATAAATGCTCCCCAAACATTCATTACTACTATAGGGATGTATAATGATGAAAATGAATTATTAGCAGTAGCTAAATTAAGTAAACCCCTTATTAAAGACTTTACAAAAGAAGCACTCGTTAGAGTTAAGCTAGATTTCTAATGAATGAGCTATTTAAAAACACTTACAAACCAAGACGTAATTATAACTCCATTTGGAGTTAATAAAGGATTATCTTTTATTGGTAGAAGTGTACAATCTTTATCCCCTTATGGGGGAGCCATTTATGGGACTGGGAGTTATGGGCAAGAAATTATATTAGGAGATACCTTAAATCAAGCCTACATAGATAGATTTTTAGCAATTAATATCCCTGATGGAGGGTTTTTTAATACTATTACGGAACCTACTACAGGATATTTTTCAACTCAGTATCAAAAATTAGTATACGAATCTGTTAAACAACTTTATTATTCAAATTTTACAACATCCGCTACAGGAGATTCTCCCGCTACAGCTAGTTTAGTTCCTGGGGCTGATGTTGAGGGTGATAGATTAACAGGATTAAAGACTTCACGTGGGAGGTTTAATAATTCCCTTCAATCTAATTTAACCCCCGATAGAAGCTTTTCTACAGAGGAAAATGCTACTTTAGGGGTATTATCAATCCCTTCTAAATTATACGGAAATTATATTCAACCTTCCTCATTTACTATGAGGTTTGGATCAGGTTCTACATCAATTACTTATTATGATATAAAAGATGATGGGGAAGGGAACTTATTACTAGATAATCAACATTGTGGTAATATAATATATGAACAGGGAATTGCTATTTTAACTGGGAGGTTTATTGTAGGTTATGGAGCTGATATATATGGGAATAATTTATATGGAAATGACTCTAGCAGTTTTGCTAATGACCCCAATTGGGTAACAGATTTTGTAACCACCAATAATGTTAGTTGTTCTTTTTCATCTTCATTTGATATATATGAAACCCAATATAAATGTACTATAAGAGCAAATGAATATAATTATTCATTAAATCCTAGTTTATTAGAAAATTTTGGTGAAAACGAAATCCTTATTTCAGGAAGTAACCAATATAAAGAATTTGTAACAGGCTCAGATTTTAGTCCTTATGTTTCTACTGTAGGATTATATAATGAGAATCAAGATTTAATAGCAATAGGAAAATTATCTCAACCTCTTCCTACTTCACAAACTACAGATACTACCATACTTATAAACATAGATAAATAACCTCATGGCAAAACAATTAAGAAGAATATTCGCTACAGGATCAGATGAAGTAGTACAAGATTTTACTATAAATTCATGGCATGTATCCCAGTCTGTAGATGCACTTACAGGGGATCAAGATTATGATATAACTATAAGTGGAAGTTTTGAAGTTGAAGGACCTGTTAATTTTACAGATTTGGATACTACTTCAGGTATTCAAAAAATATTAGTAATAGATGGTACTTCTGTAAAGATTCAAGATGGTGGAGGTGATGGAAATGATGGCACATCTGGGTCAAGTGGTACATCAGGTGGTAGTGGTTCTTCAGGCACCTCCGGATTAAATGGTACTTCAGGAGTATCAATTTCAGGACCTGCAGGTAATAATGGCACTTCAGGTACAACAGGTACTTCAGGTACTAGTGGGGTAAGTGGAGGAACTGTAACAGGATTAGATACTCAAGTTTTATATTTTGATGGAGATGATAATCCTGCAGGTGATCATAATCATACTTGGGATAAATTCCAAGGTTCATTAAGGATTATGACTACTCAAACTAATGATACTGAAAGTTTTGCCAATTTAATTTTAGGTAATGCTGTATCTCAAAGTTTTTTAACTGGTGGTGGAGGGGGGAGGGGATATTCCTTCTTTAGCTGTTATTAAAGGAATAAATCCTTCGGGATCTGCAGGGGTTCATCATAGTACTATTAAATTTCAACCAGATGGTCCTTGGACATTTAAAAATAATGAATATACAGAATATCCTTCTCAAATAAATTTTCTTACCTCCCCTCGGGGCACTTCTCCTTTTCCAACCTCTGCTTTAATATTAAACTCATCCCAACAACTTATAATTCAAGGTTATGAAACGGGGATTGGGGGTAATGGATTGAATTTTATCTCATCAAGTGAATTTGATTACTATTTAGGTGTAGATGGAGATGGAAAAGTAATCCTAAAAGATGCAGGAGGTGTTGAAGACTTAGGAACACTTGATATTTGTACTTATTATGCTGATATGGCAGGGTATATTATAAATACTATTGGGCAAGTAGGAAATGATATTGTTACTGTAGGAGATACAAATCCTGCTAATGTTAGTTTAATTCAGATAGGATACAGTACTAATGCTACTAGACAAAGAGCTCTTAAAGCTTTATTAGCTCCTGATGCTTATGGTAATGTAAAATCAAATAAAATTGAATTTAGAGCAGGAGCCATTCCTAAAAGTTCATGGTTTATAAGCGCTATTACAGATGATGTGACTAATAGTAAATTTATATTAACTGTATCTAATACTACAGCAGGTGGTACTTTTACAAATGGTAGTACTGTTTCTGAATTTGATTTAACAAGAAGTGGTCAAACCACAGATAATAACTGGTTTATTAAATTAACTAGTGCAAATAGTAATGCTACAGTTGATGTACTTAATAATCCTAGTACAGTGTCTGCTGATGTTTATTGGGATATTTCTACAACACTTAACAATCAATTATCATCAGGAGATGATGTTGTTATTACTACAAGACCTAATGTAGGAACTATGAGTTTTTGGTATACTTGGTATAATAATGGTATTCTTAATGGATTAGGTTTAGGGTCAGCTCCTATTGGAGAACCTTACATAATGAAATTTATGTATTGGAATATCACTACGGGTAATGATTATGGTTTGATGTTATTAGGAAATAGAAGTTATGTTTAAAATTAAAATATAACTATATTTATAAACATGGCTAAACAACTTAAAAAAATATTCGTTCCTACTACTGATGAAGTAGTACAAAATTTCAGGATACAATCATGGCATGTATCTCAATCTGTAGATGCTTTTACAGGGGTTGATGCTTATGATATTGATTTAAGTGGTAGTTTAACAGTTGAAGGCCCTGTTAATTTTACGGATCTACCAATAACTACGGGTCAAACTGGTGTATTAGTTTTAGAGGGTACTTCAGTAAAGAAACAAACTATTGCTATAGGTACTGATGGTAGCTCAGGTTCATCAGGTACTTCAGGATCATCAGGTACTAGTGGTTCAAGTGGCACTTCAGGTTCATCAGGTACTTCAGGATCTAGTGGTACCTCGGGTTCATCAGGTACTTCAGGATCATCAGGTACTTCAGGTATAAACGGTGCTGATGGTGCCCCAGGAACATCAGGAACATCAGGAATATCAGGAGCAACTGATGGTAATTTGGGCTTTACAGATCCAGGGAGTCTTACTACAATTACTATTGATGATTATTATTATTTTTATGATAGTACAGGAGGGGCTTTTGATATGGATCTTACAGGGGTTGAAGGTCAATTAGTATTTGGGATTGGAGATGTTACAACAAATAATGCTGATGTTACTTTAGTTACTGAATTAAGAGTATCTAATACTGATCCTGATGGGAATAACATTACTTCATTTTTCGAAAACTTATCTCCAGGAAGTACTATTATGTTAGGTCAAACTAATGGAGTAACTCCTCATGTTGAAAAATATATAACTACTGCTAATAAAACTTTTCTACCTCCAGCAGGTGGGGCTGTTACTCATTATAGATTACCTGTAATATGGAAAGAAACAGTTAGTGGGACTTCTAATGATTGGATTGTTAGTGATCTAAATACTTATGAAATGAATTGTGTTTATAATCAATCAGTAAGTACGGGGTGGGAGCGATATAAATTTGTTTGGAATAATACTTTAGATGGATCTGAACAAGTAAGTGATTATATTTTACCTATTAGATTTACTCCTAATAGTACAAATAATGTAGGTGACATTTCCATTATAGAATTTAGTGGGGATTCTACTAATAATGATGGAACTTACCCCCAATTAGCAGATATACAAAATTACACTGTAAGTGCTTCTGGGGCTATATTGAATTCTAGGGTTAATTCAATTCATAATAGATTCGATACAGGATCAGGATTTGTTACTCTAATGACAGCTCAATCTGCTTCTAATATAGGATTTGTTTCACTAGGAAATAATCAATATTTATAATAAAATATATGAATTGGTTATATAATAATGAAGAAATCACAGACATATCACAATTTCCCCTCAATACATTTGGGTTTGTATATGAAGTGATTACCCCCGAGGGTAAAAAATATATTGGGAAAAAGGTTTTATATCACAATAAAAAAACAAAACTCAAAAAATCCGAACTGGCAGAACAAAGCGGTCGGGGGAGAAGAGCATTACATAAAATTGTGAGTAAAGAAAGTGATTGGAAAAAATATTATGGATCCAATAAACATCTAAAAAACCAAATCGCTGAAGGAGAAGTTACGCTGGAAAGTTTGGATAAACAAATTATAGAGATAGGCTTCAATAAAAAACACCTTACTTATTTGGAGACTAAATATCTATTCCAGCTAGAAGTATTGGAAAAACCTGATGAATATTATAATGATAACATTTTAGGAAAATTCTTCACTAAAGACTTGGATATTTAAATCCCTCAGCGTATATTCACGCTCATGGTAAATCACCTACTAGTAACCCTAGTTGATTCTGTTTTAGGAAGAGGGAAAACAACATCGAGAGGCAATTATGCTTATCACTGTCCCTTTTGTAAACATCAGAAACCTAAGCTAGAGGTTAATTTTACAGAAAATAAAAAGGGCCATAACCCTTGGCATTGTTGGGTATGTAATACTCGAGGTAAAACTATACCTAATTTACTTAAAAAAGCAGAGGCATATGATAAAATAGCCGAAGCTAAGAAATTAATCCCTCAGGGATCATTCGTTGAAGAAACAGTAGTAAAACACGATTTATCCCTCCCCCCAGAATTTACTAGATTTATAGACAAACCTACCAGCCTAATGTCTCGTCATGCCTTAGCATATTTAAAAAAACGAGACGTTTCAATGGAAGATATGATTAAATATAATATGGGATATTGTGAGGGTGGAGAATATCAAAACATGATTATTATCCCTTCATATGATGCTAATGGTACCTTAAATTACTTTACAGCTAGAAGTTTTGAAAAAGAACCTTTCCGCAAATATAAAAACCCATCAGTATCGCGTGATATAGTGCCGTTTGAAATGTTTATAAACTGGAATAGCCCGTTGGTATTATGTGAAGGACCATTTGACGCCATAGCTATCAAAAGGAATGCTATCCCGCTGTTAGGAAAAAATATTCAATCTAGTTTAATGAAAAAAATAGTGTCATCTAAGGTTGAAAAAATATATATTGCTTTAGATAGTGACGCTATAAAATCTGCTTTAAAATTTTGTGAAATGTTTATGAATGAAGGGAAAGAGGTTCATTTAATTGAAATGGACGATAAAGACCCTGGGGAGTTGGGATTTAAACGTTTTACTGAACTTATTCAAAAGTCTGTTCCATTAACTTTATCTGGACTTTTGAGTAGAAAATTATTTATATGAGTACTTTAAAAAAACATTATGGTCGTATTTTGGAAATTTCCGATGACCATAAACAAATAACCCTTCCAGATGGAAGATATTATCAACGAAATGGTGAATATTACCCTTCTGTAACTTACGTATTGAGTCATTACCCCAAAGGTAAATTTTTTGAGGATTGGCTTAAGAAAGTGGGCTATGCTTCAGAACATATTGTAAAAAAAAGCTTCGTCTGAAGGTACTCAGGTACATGAAATGATTGAAGATTACCTTAATGGTAAAGAATTAAAATTTTTAGAGTATGGAGTTCCTATGTACCCTACACTTGTTTGGCAAATGTTTTTACGATTTGTTGATTTTTGGGAAGAATATAAACCAACATTAATTGAGGCTGAGGTTCATTTATTTTCTGATGAACTTAAAATTGCAGGAACTTGTGATATGGTTTGTGAAATTAATGGTGAATTATGGGTTATAGATTTTAAAACATCCAACCATTTACAAACAACTTATGATTTACAAACAGCTATATATTCTCAATGCTTTGAGGAATGTTATGGTAAAAAAGTAAATCGCTCTGGTGTTTTATGGTTAAAATCTTCCAAGCGAGGTCCTAAAAAAGGTGCTATGCAAGGTAAAGGATGGGAAATGTATGAATCAAAACGTTCTCAAGAAGATAATTTAAATATCTATAGAGCAGTTCGTACTTTATTTGATATTGAAAATCCAAAACACAAACCTGCATTCACAGAATTTAGGACTACAGCTAAAAGAGATTCGTAATATTTATGGTAAACATTTTACTGTGAAATTATACGATATCTTACAAGAAATACAAGGTAAACCTAAAGCTATTATACTAGCGGGTGCTCCTGGAGCTGGAAAAGGGTATATTTTAAGAGGTTTAGACTTAGGAGGTTTAAAAGTATTAAACGTAGATGACATTTATGTCCCTATGTTAAAAAAAGCTAATATAACATTAGATTTAAAAAATGCTACCCCTGAAGAAAGAAGCCAACAGGTCATTGCTATGGGGGCAGCTAATAAGGAATTTAAACAAGATGTAGCCAATACTATTGAAGGAAAACAATCCTTTATATTAGATGGTACAGGAGCTTCATATAAAACAACAGTAAAATTAAAAGACGAATTAGAAGCAGCAGGATATGAGGTATTTATGCTTTACGTTTATACAGATTTAGAACGTTCTTTAAAGCAAAACCAAAATAGATACGAAAAAACAGATGGTCAAGACAGAAGTTTAGCACCAGGTATTGTAATGAAAACTTGGAAAGAAGTAACTCAAAACTTTAAACCATACCAAGACTTATTTGATTCTAATTTTACTTCGGTAGCCAATACTTTAGAAGACCAAGAAATATCAAACTTAGAAGATATAATTGACACATATCTTACACCTTTTACTCCTAAAGGAACTAAACCTAAAACTCCTAAAGAACAAGCTAGATCTGATGCTAGAAAAGCTAAAGATGCTGAAGAAATAAAAGCCATGTTAAATGATAAATTTATACAAAATATAGTTACCAATTCAGTATCTAAAGAAGAAGCCCAATCTAAATTAAAATCCTTTTTAGCATGAACGATTTAGTTAAGGCATTAGTAGAAGGTATTATAAGTGAGGATAAATCATCTAAGAAAAAAATAATTGGCATGTTTGGTGGGGGTTTTAAACCACCCACATTAGGTCATTTAGAAGTAGTAAAACGTGCTTTACAAGAAAATCCTGAAATGGATGCTTTAATTGTACTAGTAGGTAGTGGAACTAGAAATTCAATTAGTCAAGAAGAATCACTTGCTATTTGGAACATATATAAAAAATCCCTTCCTAATAAAGTGCAAATAATGGCTTCTCCTAAAGATAAACCCCCTATTGGAGCCATATATTCTTATGCTAAGAAAAATCCCGATAAAGAAATTTATTGGTTTATAGGTGCTCGAGAAGGAAATGAAGAAGATTTTCAAGATATAGAAAAACGTACACGATCACTTCGAAAACTTGCTTACCAAAACGTAAAAGTTAAAGAAATTATAACAGCAGGATCAGTTAGTGGTACTAAAGCTAGACAAGCACTGCTAAAAGGAGATAAAGAAACATTTATACAATTTATCCCAAACATTCCCGAAGTAGATGAAATTTGGGATATGTTAACAAATGTAATTACTGAACGAATTAATTTTACACCTGATTTCATTACTAAAGGTGATGTAGAATTCGTAGATGATATGGCTGATAAAAAACTTGCCCCCATAGAAATCGACTTATCAGGTAACCACTTTTTTGACAGATTAAATGACCCTAGAAACTACCCAGATATTTCAATTGAAGAATTAGAAGATTTTTTTGATAAATTATCTGATGAAAAAGAAGAATTTATTGAATTTCTTCAAAAATATAGAGAAATAGTAGTAAAAGATACAGAAACTAACATAAATATTCCTTTTATGAAATTAGCAAACAAGGCAATTGCTAAAACTATT
>JACLAB010007641.1_pt1 | contig 30555 bp, 22 predicted proteins | sample 8027921 | NCBI WGS metagenome assembly JACLAB01 (sample SAMN15725117, study PRJNA655200) | protist metagenome | isolation source: fluorescence activated cell sorting (FACS) single amplified genomes of... | place: USA: West Boothbay Harbor, Gulf of Maine | collected 2000-07-19 | reverse complement strand
CCCGCGGAGCGATTCGCGGGAACGAATTACGAAAAAGCACAGCTCGTGTGGGGCATCGAAGATATTCAAGACGATTCGGCGTCATACGCTCCGCGGGAGGTCGACGCTAATCCAGTAGTGAACGCCGCGTTCAACATCGGTGATCCCAGGACTCAAGTCCGCATGTTGAAATTCTGCGAAGCTTTGGAGAATAGAACCGACCTCGCGAGTTCGTTTACGGCATGCCCTATGCAGGTTCTCAAAAGCGTTGGTACAGCGCTTTCATACCCTTGGCCGATGAACTCGTCGCAAATCCTGGATGTCATTACGCGCGTCGTGACGGAGCGACCGTTGTACAGAAAAACATATGGCTTGCAGACGGTAACATCGTCGAGCGGTGCCTCTACTCAGCGCGTCGCTTGGGTGAAGGTGGACTTTGTGTCCGCGATGCCGTTTCGATTGTCAGCAACGAAGCTTGAACACGAGTATTTCAAGTTTCTTGACTTTATCACCGAGTTTGAAGGAACTACGTTTCAGTACTCGATAACGAACGCAGACGGGACGGCTGCGCTTTATTCGGCCCCTCCCACGCCGTCGGCGACGGTGAAAGTGACCTCCGAGTCGTGGGTACGTATGGCGACGGAGCTGCAAGCCATTAGAGGCACCGCAAGCTCGATCGCCGTATCACTCGCGTTTGCCGTTTTCGCCACATTCATCTTCACCGGCGACGCTTTCGTGGCTTTCATGGCGATGCTGAACATGCTCACCATTATCCTCGCCGTTGTTGCGATTTTAGTCGCGCTCAAGGTGAAATTTGGCATCGTCGAAGCGATTTCTCTCACAGTTCTCGTCGGCATCTCTGTCGACTTTAGTTTGCACTTGGCAGAGTCGTTTACGCGCTCGCACTTCACCAGTCGCGGCATGCGCGGCGTCGACGCGGTTTCGCGCGTAGGATATCCAATTGTCAGCGCCGCGATGACAACCATGTCCGCCGTCATGCCCATGCTCTGGTGTCAAGTTCAAGTTCTCGTACGATTTGGGCAAATCATTCCGCTGTGCATCGTAATGTCACTGGTGTACGGTTTTCACTTTTTCCTTCCGATGCTCATGTCGTTTGGGCCAAATGTTCCCGGCGGTGGCGCCGGAAAATGGTTGTGCCACATGGGCAAACTTCCTAATTTGCTCTTTGGCACGCAAACGCGACGCTTGATTTTTCTAGTCGCCTCTGGCATAGTCTTTGGTATTTTGCTCCCCGCCACGCGTGTACTATTGTACAAAGGTGACGGCACTACCTTTGCGATCATTGTCTGCGGCTTTGTCTTTCTCTCCGCTGTCTCCATTTACGTCGAACAACGCTGTCGTCGGCACGATGTCGCCGTCGCCGACGGCTCGGAGGCGTCTACACGCGTGGCTGCGCGAGTACTCTAGTCTTCTCGCCCCATCGTTATTCATCCGCTTCGCTGATATGTAGTTCACCGCGCGATAGCCATGTATTATTTATCTTGTACAAGTATTGTACTATGCATCGCGAGCGATGACAAACGCACGCCAGATCGAACAATGACTTGAATTCTCGAAACAGGACTGCGGGCGATGAAGAAATTAAAATAAAGATGGGTGCATAGTATTGAATTAATCTGTGAATGCGGATTCGGCGAGATCGATGGCGCGGCCTAGTGCGGCGGCTTTGTTTACGGTTTCTTGATACTCACTCTCTGGGTTGGAATCTGCGACGATGCCAGCGCCAGCTTGGAGATGAATCGTCCACTCGCGCTCACCGTTTGAGTCGCTGCTAAATGGGGGTTGTGTTGGGACGACCATTGTGCGCAATGCAAGCGCCATGTCCATTTCGCCAGTGAAGCTGACGTAGCCAATACCACCGCCGTAAGGGCCGCGACGCGTGACTTCTAAATCGTCGATGATTTGCATCGCGCGCACCTTTGGTGCTCCACTCACCGTACCCGCGGGAAGCGCCGCTCGAAGTACATCCCACGGACCGAGATTGTCTACTAAGTTACCTGTCACCGTGGATGAAATGTGCATCACGTGCGAGTATCGCTCAATTTCCATGAGCTTTTCAACTTTGACCGTGCCCGCCTTGGACACGCGACCGACGTCATTGCGACCCAGATCCACCAACATGACGTGCTCGGCGCACTCTTTTTGGTCCGCCAATAAATCCACTTCAAGCGCTTCGTCTTCTTCTGGCGTCTTACCGCGCATACGCGTGCCCGCGAGCGGTCTGTTGACCACCGTACGCGCTTTGTCGACTCGGCACAAAATCTCTGGGCTCGATGCCACCAAGATGCAGTCTTTGCCTTGGTAGTAAATCATATAAGGCGATGGGTTGACGACACGTAACGCGCGGTACACCTCGAACGGGTCGACGTTGGTCTTGCGCTGGAAGCGATGACTCAAGACGAGTTGGAAAACATCACCCGCCTTGATGTGCTCCTTCGTGGCCGCCACCGCACCCAAAAATTCATCCTTGGTCATGGTACTATCCTTCGGCTCGCTCGGACGCTGGCTCAACTCCACGTTGACGTACCCTTGCTTCATCGCAGGTGACTTGGACGGTTGCAAGTCGTCAATCATCGCATCTAACGACGCAGAGCCGTTGGCGTACGCCGCGTCGTCGCTCTCAAACTCATCCGTCAAACACCAGTGCACGGCGTACAGCTGCTTCGTGGCGTGGTCGAACACGACGACATCCTTGTACAATCCCAAGTGAATGTCTGGCAACGAGCGGTCATCCTTCGGCGCCGCGTCAAACCCGAGCTTGGATTGGTACTGGTAGCGCACGGTGTCGTACCCGGTGAACCCGACCCACCCTCCGGCGAAACAGTCAGGCAACCCAGGCGTCTTGCACGCTCTCCAATCCGCACTCAACCGTTTCATCACCTCCATTGGGTCACGTTCCGTCGTCTTCACCACCTCTCCAGTCTTGTGCGTCGTCACCGTGACTTCATAATCCTTTGCCAACACCTCCATCGCGGGACGACGTCCCAAAAACGAATACCTCCCAATCTGCGTCCCGCCCACCACGGACTCTAACAAAAAGCTCGGCGCCTCGCGCGCGTCATCCTTCACTAACAATCTATACGCCAAAATCGGCGTCAACTGATCGTCAAAGATTCGTCTATACAACGGTACGACGTTGCTCCCGTTCTTCCGCGCGGCGTCAAACGCCTCGCGCTGCGCCTCGCGCATCGCCGCCGACCCACTCGCCGCCGTCGCCTGCGCGCTCGCATGCGCGCGCACGCACGCGACACGAGACACCTGCGACGCGTTCGCGCGCCCGCGAACGGTGCTCACGCGCGAACAACGCGCGAACGACGACGACGCGCCGGTGGCGCGGTAACCCTGCGCCCGGGACACCCCACCGCGCGCCGCGGACGCCATCGCGCGCGCCGCGAACCCGCGAGTGCGACCGCGACCGCGGGCAAAGACACTAAAAACGTTGCGCGCGACGCACCGACCGGTGGGCACACGAGCTCGGCGCGCGACGACGCGACGCAGCGCACAATGACGCGATCGAATGCCTTTATCCACAACTTTTTGCAGCGAATGCATCGCCATTCGCCGCCACGCATGCGCGCGTCGGTGTTCGCGCGCACGTCCGCGCGCGACGGGTACGATGTGCTGCGCGGGGATGACAAGCTCGCGTTCGTCACCGAGCTGTTCGATGTCGTGGCGGAGTCGTACGACCGGTTGAATGATTTCATTTCTCTGGGCGCGGTTCGATTCTGGAGGTGGTGGGCGTTGCTGGACGCGTTCGCGCGCGGCGCGCGCGTGCTGGATGTCGGGTGCGGACCAGGGAACGTGACGGCGTATTGCATGTACACGCATTTGACGCACATGGCGATCGACTGCACTGGGGTGGATTGTTCGGGGAAGATGTTGGAGCTCGCGCGGCGGAGATGTCCTGGCGCGACTTTTATAAAAGGCGACGCTGAGGCGTTGGGCGAGTGCGGCATCGAGAGCGATGCGTACGACGTGGTAACGACGGTGTATACTTTGCGGAATTTTCCTGACTTGGAGCGCGCGTTGGGGGAGATGTATAGGTGCGTGAAGCCAGGGGGCAAGGTGTTTGTTTTGGACGCGTTTCCGCCGAGAGGCGCGTTCGCGTGGCTCTTGCGTTTGTGGTTGACGTTCGCGTTGCCGGCGATTGGGTGGTTGTTGACGCGGAATAGCAAGCCGTATGCGTACTTGGCGAATTCTATTCAGAAGACGGCGACGGCGGATGAGGTGAAGGCGATGCTTGAGAGCTTTGGTGCGGAACGAGCGTCGGTGCAGAATTACTGGCCGTTTGGAGCCGCCGCAAAAGTCGTGGCGTACAAGCCCGAGTTGTAATAATTTTACATGTATTTGTTGTATCAGCTGTGCGTGCAGTGCGTGATTTTATAGTAATTTTATACCGCCGTCGCGGAGGACGACATCGAGCTTGAACGTCGGCCAGTGGGGTACGCGTCCACTCGTCGGGATGCGACGACAGTCGTATGCTTGAGTATTGCTCGAACTTTTTCCGAGTACTCCTCGCTCTTAAGCGCGGGCCAGTACGGGGCGAACGACGCGGCTAAGTTGGTGAGTAATTTCACGCTCGTCTTACGCGGCCTCGAACGAGAACTAATCGCACGAGGCGTGTCGCCGAGAAGCGCGCGAAGCGATGCCGACGCGCACGTCGCCAGCGGGCGAAGCGCATAGCCACCTTCGAGCGCTATCACGACGCGACCGGAACCAATGTCACACAAACGCCGCGTCATGTGCTCGTAGCCAGTCGGGCTTAACATCATGCCGCCGAGCGGGTCGCCGTCTGCGGCGTCAAATCCCGCGGCGATAATGATTAAATCTGGCGCGAACGAGCGCGCGATGGGCTCAATGACAATGTCAAACGCTGCCAGGTAGTCGGCATCCCCCAGTCCTTTCTCGAGCCACCCTACGTTGATGTTTGTGCCGTTCTTTCCAACTTCTTCGCCGGCGCCCGTGCCTGGATAAAACCCATCGCCGTAGCGATGCAGGGAGACGTACATGATTGTATCGTCCTCGAGCGTTAAATCTTGGATACCATTTCCATGATGCACGTCCCAATCCAATATCATCACGCGTTGCACTTCCTCGCGCTCGAGCGCGGCTCGCGCGGCGACGACGGCGTTGTTGAAAAAGCAAAATCCCATCGCTCTCGCGCACAGCGCGTGGTGCCCGGGTGGTCGAACAACCGCAAACGCGCGCTGCACATCGCCTCGTAACACCGCTTCGCACGCCTCCGTGACGCATCCAGCCGCCATGCGCGCGCCAAAACTCGTATCTTTCGTGTAGAAGATGTCATTTCCGGTATCATCGTCCACCGTCGCCACTTGCACGGGCTCTCCCTCTGGATCGAACGCCGTTTGCACCGCAGCGACGTGCGCCGCATCGTGCGCGCGCAGCAACTCTGCATCCGTCGCCTCGCGCGAACACAAAGGCACACATCGTGCCGCGAGTCCATCCGCCTTGATTTCATTCACCACGACGCGATGCCGCGCCGGGCATTCAAAATGTCCAACCATTTCGTGCGCCTCCATGCGCTCGTCGTACACCAACCCAACTTTCACCTTGGATTCCACCGCTGACGATCGTTGTTTCGGCGCCGGCGTCGCGAGCGGTGCTTTCTTTGCCTCTACAACAGGCGGCGGCGTCTGCACGCGCGTGATGGGCTGCTTCGCCGCCGCGTCGTCGACCCGAAGCGCGGCCAAGTCACCGACGAGCGCGCTCACCGCGTCGACGTCTATCGCGTGCGCCGCCGCCTTCGACACATCCTCCGCGCGTTTGAGCTCGTCGCGAACCATGGATAGGATTTCATTCGCCCTCGCCTCCGTCTTCGCGGCGGTGCGCGACGCGGACGACGTGGACGCCGGCGCCGTTGGACGTCGACCGGGGAGGTTCAGCGGTGAGGCGCTGTCGGAGTCTTCGGCGGACGACATGACGACGCGCGGGCGCGGCGAGCGACGGCCCAGCGAGCGGTGCGATGCGGTCGAGAAGGACTGCGTCGATTCGCAAGCGAGCGGCGAGGCGACGCGCGAGGACGCACGGAGGCGTGCGCGCGTCTGAGGCGTAACGGTCTTGGGACTCTATCTATTACACTTCACTTCTTTCTTCTTTCGGGTCGCGTGCGCGCGCCCAGAGCGCGGCTAGGGGGTTTTTAGCGCCGCTAGTGGAGTTTTGGTTTGGTTTTGTCTTTTTTAAAGCGGGCGCTGGATCCCCATCGCTCGCTGGCGTCGCGGTTTCGACGCGGTTGTGGGATTTGCGCGCCGTCGACGCGGCGGCGGCAAACATGTCAGCGATGGTGGCCGTCGATTTGGCGGATATCTTGACCGCAGACGGTCGCTTGTGGCGCGTGCCGTACCAGTCGTACGTAAACGCGTTCGGTTTGATTGCGTCGAGCGCGGTATCGAGCGCCTTGGCGTTCGTAAGCGGGGCGTCGAGCCATTCCGTGCCCCACGCGACATACGTCGGTCCGTTGGACGAAGCCGCGGCGATCGCAATCGTTCGCGCCCAAAACGCGATTTCCTCGTCGTCCAGCACGCGCTCTGTCGTCCCGTGTCGCCGATGCACGCGAATGAGTGACGCCCACGTCGCGGTGTGTTCGAGTCGGGTGAACATGCGCCGCTTCGATGCGCCCGGCGGCAACCCGCGCTGCTCTCGATCTCTCTGCGCCGTTTCGTGTTCGAGCTCATCCGACGCAACCAAACATAAATCGTACTCTTTGCACCAACGCACGGTTTCGTTGCCGACGTCGCCAATCAACCAGTCTCTATTTCTAAATTCTACGGCGACGTTTACGCCTCGCAAACGCTCTCGACATTCTAGAATGTGCTCCCGAAGCGCGTCCGACGGTGCTTGCGAGACATGAAACTGAAACACCACCATCGCGAGCTTGTTCTTTTCGCGCATCGGCGCTAGCGCATCGAGCATGTGGCGCCAAAGCAAGTCTTTAGTGCAATCGCTCATGCTTCGGTACGTCGCGCGCGAGGACGTCGTCGCCAGCGAATCCCTGACGTCTCTCGGCAGCGACTTGACGTCTACGCTCGACGCACAGAACCCACCGAACGCCTTGACAATGAACTGAAATCCATCCGGCGTGGCGTCGACCCAGCGCTTCGCTATCGTCGACGTTGGAATGGCGTACGTCGAACTATCCACTTCGACGGCGCCAAACCACTCGGCGTAGCGCGGGAGCCGCGTCTCCCCGGTGCTCGCCTCGTTGCCTTTGTATATGGAAAGGTTTTGCGATTTCGCCGCCCAGCCGCACGTGGCGTGAACGACGCGGCCGTGCGTTTCGGCGGCGGTGAAAATGTCGGCGGTTGACATCGCCGCGAGCGCGCGAGTGGCGCGCGAGTGATACTTTGAGCCGTTGCCAGCATCTTCTACTGCTGTTGCTTATCATGCGCTACTATTATCTACGTTACTACTCTTGTCGCCCTGCGATACGCGAATGCAGCACCGAGCGTCGCCTCGCGCCATGCTCTCCGCGAGTTCGACTCGAGCCACCGTCTTCGCGACGTCGCCAAACCACACCGGCACATCCAACGAGCAGCACGTCGCGGCGGTTAAAAATTCAACATCGTGACGCTTAAAAAACGCGTGATACGTACACGTGGTTGTCGCAAACGTCGTCACCGCCGCGTCGTCGTCGTCCTCGCGGCTCCACGCGCCCGGCGCCAAGTCGTGACACACGTTGCTCGCCATCCCCGCAAGCGTCTTGCGCTTATCCACGCTCAACATCAGCGCCCCTCGGACTAATCCGCCATTAAACGTCACCGCTGTGCGCTCGGCGCCCATTAAGCTGCGTATGAGCGCCATCGTGGCGTCGTCATTACCTAAGAAGCTCCTTGTAGCCTCAAACGTCGCCAACGCGCGCGCCGCTGTCCTCGTATGCGTCGCCTCCGCATCCCCCATCGCGCGCGCGACGTCATCGTCGCGACATAACGCATCCGCGCGTTCGCGCACGCGCGCCGCGATGGCGTCGCCGCGCCCAGCGAGCGCGGGCACGAGGTCCAGCTGCGCCTTGAGCGTCTTGGTGAACGCGGCGTTTTCAACGTCATCCAACCACGCGCGCGCGCGCGACGGGAGCCAATGGGAGGAGGCGGAGTACGCGCGCGCGGTGACGGCGCGCGCGCGAGGCGTCATCGGCGTCGCGTCGGCGTCGGCGGCGGCGGCGGCGGCGACGTCTGCGGCGTCGTCGGCGCGCGCGCAGCCCGCGACAGGTCCAGCCTATGTACTCAAGTATATGTAACTCTATGAGATCCCAAAAGTACACTCGAGGTCTTGTCATGGAGTGTGTTTTGTCGTACTCTGGTACTTTTAAGACTAGGTGTTTGGTGTTACCTGTTGTTTTCTGCGTTTCGCACGAAAACGCCGGTTCGTGTCACGCGCTCGAGGCACGCCCGCACTTGTCGACGCTTTAACGATGACGCGTCGTCTCGCAGCACGTGCGTTTACCGTGCTTTCCGTGTTCATCGCCGCGGTGGTGGTGCACGGGGAGGCACGGGCGCGTGGAGCGCCGAGCGCGCGCGCCGACGTGCGCGCGCCCGACGCGACGGCGGACGTGGATGACGTCTACATGTTCATGGAGAAGGCGCGCGCGGAGCTCTTGGTGAGCTTGGCGAGTCGCGATGACGCGCACGCGCGATCGACACCGGCGGCGCCGGCGGATTGGATTGCAACCTTCTTCGCGATGCCGGCGGATGCGAGGCGCCGCGCCGAGTCGAGATCTCGCGCTCGCCGCGGCGCGACGTCTGGTTTGCCCGACATTGTCATCGATGACGACGCCGTGGCGTTTTATAACGCCGCTCGGGAATTCGCGAACGCGAATTCGGTGACTGACCCGCGTTCTGGCCGAATGACCATTTCTCTCCGCGATACGCCTTCGTCTCGAAGCGAAGACGAACCGCACCCGTATCAATGGTGGTACGACTTTTTGTGGATTACGCAACGTCGATACATCGATTGCGAAACCGATCAAGATTGTGCGTCAATTTTTCATCGCGGCGAAGGCGACCACTGTTGTGCTTCTGGTGCTGACTTTTGGGGTCATACGCATAATTCGTGCGTGGCGTCGCTCGACGAATGCGTCGCGACGTGCTCAGGGTCATACGATGTACGTTACGGCGCCGCTCCCGAATGCGAGTGGAATCAGTTCTGCTGCAAACGCGCCAACGGCAAGCATTATGACGTCTGCGTCGACCGTTTCATTGACTGCGCCGACTATTGCGATCCGATTGGAGAACATCAGTGCAAGAACGGGCAGCATTGCTGCTTCGTTCCTGAAATTGGGTACACGACCTGCGTCGATGACGTGCATTCCGTCGAGTGTCTCGAGCCACCTCCGAATTGCTTGAAAACCGACATCGCCGTTCCATGCCGAGAAAACTTCGATAGAATGTGCTGCGGTGAAGAATGTTGCAACGAAGGCTCGTTGTGTTGTCCGTCGCCGCCTTATCCAAATGGTACGATTGTCTACTTTTGCTATCACGGCCACGAGTGCCCCACGATTCCCGTGCCGACGTGTCGAACGCAAGAAGACGCTTTCTTGAATTGCACCGTGGATAGTAATCCGAATCCAGAGCCCCAGCCCGTGTGCTGCGGTGATCCACACGATCCGACAAAGATGGTGTGCTGCGCAGCGGGCGCCGACTACTGCTGCCCGAGCCAAATCACCACCGGACTGTACGTGTGCTCGAGCACCAACTGCACGCACGCGCCCGACACGAACTGCACCGGCAAATTCGACTTGGATTTCTGCGGTATCAACGGCTTGTGTTGCAATAATGGAACGGAGTGCTGCGAAGCGAACGAAGTCTGCTGTCCTGCATTCGACGGGAGTGGTCTGGTCGTATCCACGACGTGCAAACCAAACAACGAGTGCCCGGACGCCCTTTGTTACTGGCCGCTTCAGGACTGTCCGAATAGACAATTGTACAGCACGTGTGGTGGCTGCGGAAATGGAAACGATGGTGCGTGCGCACGATCCTGCGACGTGTGTATTTCGCCATATCTGAACAATCAAGTCAATGGCTTGACGTGTGGCGTTCCTACTATAAACGGCGATGAGACGTGCGTTATCCGCGGCATGGGCCCGCCGCCTCCGTTGGGACCTTCAGAAGTATTTTGCTCGTGCAACAACGGTATGTGCGGAGGCGCCCCCACTCGCGGTTGCCGAGGGGTAGGAGGTAACTGCTGCGCCTGTCAAGGCTCGGGCATGGGAGCCAACGGTAACGGGTGCGCATGCAACAGCCTTCTTGCAAAGAAATGAATATGAATATAAGTAAGCACGACGATGGTGAACAATCCGACGATTCCGTCTAACAATACAATACAATACTAATCTATGGTTCTACCTGTACTAAGCAACTGTATATCGTCATTGTTTCGACATTTTCGATTGTCGAAACTTCCGCGCATCGCGCGACGCGTCGCACGCTCGAGCAAACGTCCATAAACTCGTAAAGACATCCTCTGGTGTGCGTCCACTTTCGCCGCAATATTTCGCGAGCGATGTGAACGCGTCGTCGACCCGTTTGGCTTCAACTGCCATGGCTTCGAGTTGTGCATCGAGATCGAGCAAAAACGCGTCGAATGCTTCGATGGAGGACGTCTCCGTCACTTTGCGAATGTTTCGCGCCCCGTTGACCAATTTTCGAATGACGCCTTCTAATTCCGCTCTCGCCACACGCGACGCGTCTTGGCACGCACTCAATTCGCTTGAGAGTGCGTCGTTCGCATTCGTTGCATATCGCGCGTCGACGAGCTCTAAAACGAAATCGAGCATGGTCTTACCACCCGTACTCGTCGGCGCAGTCGTTCGCACGTCGTTCAATTTATGCAACGAGTCGAGCGTGATGCCGTTCGCCGCGCCGCGCGAGCCTTGATTCAAAAAGTTCCCAACCCTGAGCACACCGTCGAGCACGCGACGCAAGCCAGACGACTGGTGTATCTGTGTAATTGCTTCGTCATATGCAGACAATCCGGCGTGAACCTCTTTGATTAATTCAGGAAACTGCCGAACGTACACGAGCGCCGTTATTTTGTCCGCACAATGCTCGATGTTTGCCAAATCAAATAAGAAACGTTCCGACGATGTCAAGGTCGATGTATCACCAGTGAAGTGCCGCATAATGCTAATTTCCTCGTCAGATGGCTCGCATTGTAGCAACACGGCGAGACGTTCGAGCGAAAGATCGCCGTTTGGGTCACCAGTCGCGATGGCGCGCACTATTTCATTCGCCGAAACGGGGAAACGCTTGAGCATGATGTTAATGTTGTTCGATCGAGGAACGGGTATGAGCGTAGGCATACCGAGCACTTGCTGTTCTTTCCCTTTCGCTGGAGCGGTTACCGTAGCTTTGATCTCGAAAGATTTTACGATGGATTCGATTTCCGACGAGGACAACTCGTCGCCTTTGATGTCCTGCCACCACGTATCGCGAACGACTGGAATTTTGTCCCAGTATATTTTGCGAAGCTTCGGACCTTCTTGGACTGGAAGTCTTGGCGCGAGCGAAAGCGAGCGAAAAGACGGTGGTGGTGGTGGTGGCATTGGTGCGCCAGGTGCGCGGGGTGGTGGCGGCGGCGCTGGCGGTGGCGGTGGCGAGCTAACATTTGCATTCGGCATCGACGCCGCGGATACGTTCATACCTAATGGCGGCGGCGGTGGTGGGGGACGGACTGCCGATGCTGCTGACATACTTGCCGATGTTAACGACGGTGGTGGCGGCGGTGGAGGCGGAACACCAGAACTCGGTGGCGGTGGAGGCGGTGGAGGCGGTGGAGGCGGTGGAGGCGAAACCGCTGGGCCCGTCAACTTCGCGATTTCCTTCACGACTGTCTGAACGCTTGGCTCGGGGAGTAGCGTTAGATCGATGAAATAGTCCATCGGTAACAGATGGTCATCTAAAATATCCATATCCTCCACTTTCACGCGCACCACGCCGCCGGCGGCGACGAAACCAGTGTGAAACGCGTAGCTCATAATCGGATTGCGTTCGTCGCGTTCATCGTCCCCCGTCCAATGATAAATCGTCACCGTCACATCGCCATCGAGCTGAATCCCAGGTAAACCAACCGATGTGTTCATAAAGTTCCCAGTGGGGACGAGCTCCATGCCTATAGGCACCAGTCCGTGCTTGGTGTTTGCGCCGTACCAATCGGGCGCAAAGCGGCTCGAAAGCGACTTTCCGACAAGATTTCCCCTGACGCGCACCAAAGCATACGGCCTAAATCCACCACGCTCAATACTCAATCCGCCGGCAATCACGAGCCGTTTTAATCGCAACTTCTGACTCGACACTGGACTGAACGCGTCGTTCGCTCGAGCGTCGTCGGCGCGTAAAGCCGCGCGCAAATATTCATTCGCATATCGAGTCTGCGACGCCGTCGGTCTCATGTGTCTATCATCCATCAGTTTCGGTGGCACCCCCGCAAGTTCACGTAATGCATCATCTAAAACCAAATCACCATCGTGCGTATAGACCAATAAACACGCCGCTAAAAATCTCAACATTCTCGGCGCGTCGTGCGCGTCGTTGTCCTCCGCTCTCACGTGCAACGCTACCACATTCGCTTCATCCATCGATAACCAGTTCGCCGCGCTCGAACACGCGCTTAATATCACATCTAAACCTCCCACGAGCCCAGGCGTACGTCGCCATTTCGCACATAACTCCACGACGGCGTGATTAAACATTTCGTACGCCCGACGCTCGAGCGCCGGCGTCTCGCTCACCGCCACGAGCAACGTCGCACCCGAACCTTGCGCGTCCTCAAGCGCTGCCGCCGCGCGGCTGAGCGATCTCGCATACGCCACATCATCGTCCGCACCCGTACCGGTGTGCTGGAACGCCAGCACGCGATCGGTGACGTACGTCGGCGCGTCCAAGTACGGCTCTCGTCGACTCGCGTTGGCGGTTGACTTTCGGGACGCCGCGAAGAGTTTCGTGAACGCATCCGTCGATGTCGCGGCGGCGGCGCGCGAAGTGGACGTGGATGCGGTCGAGGAACTCGCGGCGCGCGATTCCCCGGCGCCCATGGATGGTTCGCGTGCGCGCGTGGATGTGTGTCGGCGGGTGCGAAAAAGCGCGGCGACGGGACGCGAGTAAAATTTTAGTTGAAATTCGAATTGAAATTGCATGTGGCTACCTATCGCGAGGCAAAATAATGAGAATTAAATTAATAATGGTGATGGTGATGATGATCGACCTCTCGTCGTGCGCGTGCACGTTTATAGCTTGGATGGAATGGCTGTGGTGACGTTTGGGTCGTACATGTGCGCCTTGATGTACGCAAGCCACTCTGCGTGCGTAGACACGTCGTGCGGCGCTGAGCCGAGGCCTTGCGCCACAATCATTTCGCAAATTTCAGCCGTGAGGGCGACGCTGACGTCGCGAATGGCGTTCATGTCTGGGAACAGATGTCCGGCGTCAATTTCGCTGTCCGTCGTGAGCTTGGATAACGCTTCGGCGGCGGCGAGGAACAAATCGTCGGTGACTTGGGATGCACCTGTGAGCGCGGCGGCATATCCGAGCGCAGGAAATACGTAAGCGTTGTTTGCTTGGGCTGGGAATACTTTCACGCCATCTCGTTGGCGGGTGACTGGATCGAACGGCGAACCGCTGGCGAAGACGACTTTACCATCCGTCCATCGCATGGCTTGCTCAAACGTACACTCCGCCTTGGAGGTTGGGTTTGACAACGGGAAAATGATTGGGCGTTCGTTCAACGCCGCCATAGCTTTCACGACGTCTTCGTTGAATGCGCCACCGATGGTACTCACGCCAATGAGCGCCGTGGGCTTGATGGCGTCAATCGCGGATAACAAATCCGGCTGGTACTCCACGTCGTGCGCAAACGCCACCTTATGTGGCTGTAAACCGCTCAGTCGGCTCTTACACACCAAACCCTTCGAGTCCATGAAATAGCACCGTTCCATGGCTTGTTTGTGCGTCATGCCAGTCTTTTCCATGGCCATCGCGATTAGCTCGCCGATGCCGACGCCCGCTTCGCCGGCGCCGTAGAATAAAATCTTTTGATCCGCGAGCTCACCCCTGGTGACGCGCAGCGAACTTAACAATGCCGCGAGTGTAATCGCAGCCGTACCTTGAATATCATCGTTGAAGCATGGACCGGTGGTTCTATACTTTTCTAAAATTCTAAACGCGTTGGCGTTTCCAAAATCCTCAAACTGCACTAAACATCTTGGCTGCCACGCCCTGAGCTCGCGCATGAACTCATCGACTAGCGCGTCATACGCCTCACCTTTCAATCGCTCTCTTCGTAAGCCCTTATAATTTGGATCCTTCAACAAACGCTCGTTATTGGTCCCGACGTCCAAGCACACCGGCAAGCACGTCGTCGGGTGCACGCCCGCGCACACCGTATACAACAAAATCTTTCCTTCACTGATCCCCATACCGCCCGCACCTAAATCACCAAGCCCTAAAATACGTTCACCATCGGTCACGACCGCCACCGCGACCGGGGCTTCGCCTGCGTTCGCCCCTGTGCCTCGAGCCGAGACGCCCCGCGCCGACGCCCCCGCGCCCTCTCTCAACCACGCCATCTTCGTCGTCCAATGCTCGCGCAACTTTGCCCCAACGCGCCCGGCGTCGTCGGCAGTAATATACACCCCATTTACTTCGGTCGGAAGCTCGTGGTAGCGCTCGCACGCCTCGCCAACCGTCGGCGTGTACACGAACGGCATGAGCTCCAAAGGCTTGGCCACGAGCGCGCGATAAAACGTCGACGTGTCGCGGCGCTGCAGGTGACGCAAGAACACGTACCGCTCGAGCGGGTCCGCGATGGCGCGAAACGCATCGAGCGCGGTGCGCAGCGCCGGCATCGCGCGTGATGAAGGCGCGCGGCGGCGTGTGAGGCGAAAGATGATGACGCGTCACTCTCCACAGAGCGTGCCGCGCGCGAGCGGACGGCGAGCGGACGGCGACTGAGCCGCGAGCGGACGGCGCGCGCGCGCGAGGACGATGCCTGCGCACCGCGTGGAGTCGCTCGAACTCGCCGGTGGATGGCACGTGCGCAGCGAAACCACAGCCATCGTCCCGCGCGAACGCATCGAGCAAGTGGAAGCATCGACGGGCGCGCCGACGACGCCAGAGATGCTGTTTGATTCGTCGCTCACGTTCACGCACGCCGAGAGTGGGGTGACGTTGAGTTTTAACGCCGAGGACGCGCTGCGTGAGTGGGTGGAGGCGAAAGGGGAGGTGATAAAGGTTGCGGCGGCGGCGACGTGGACGCGCGCGCACGTCGAGCGCTTCGGCGACGGCCCCGCGCCCGCGTCGGCCGCGGCGCAACGTGACGGTGACGAGGTGGCCGACGATACGAAGGCTCGAGCGCCGCCGCCGTCATCGGCGGCGTGGAACTCCACGGAGACGTCGACGAGCTACGACTGGACGTTTACCACGCCGTACGGCGGCTCGGTCTCCGTCTCGCCTGCGCGCGCCGCACCAGCACCGACGTGGGAACCCACATCCTTGCGCATCGACCGAGCGATGCTCACCGAACGCGACCCGATTCAGTTATACGATGAGCTCACGCTGTACGAATCCGAGCTCGACGACAACGGCGTCGCGCGCTTGGCGTTAAAAGTGCGCGCCATGCCCAAATGTTGGTTCGTGCTCCTCCGCTTCTGGCTCCGCGTCGACGGCGTGCGCGTGCGCCTGCGCGAGACTCGATTCTTCTGCGACGTCACCCAACGCGATAAAACCGGCGCCGTGTGCGTCGTGCGCGAAACGCAGCTCAGAGACGAAACGTGGGACGAACTCCGCGCGCGCGGCGCCCCGAGCGCGCCGTCCCAATACCCCGATTGCGACCAAGCCGCGAGCGTGCTCCTCGCCGCGGGCGGACCCGTGCGCATCGACACCCACGCCCTGCACCTCACCCGTGAGCTCGCACGTATAATATAATATAACACACGCACACACACAGACCTTCGAGACCCAACGCGCGAGCTCGCCACCGCGCAGACGAACCGACGCGCACAGGGTACACACACACACCATGGGGTACACACACGCCCTCCCCCCATCAACAATAAACCCGCGAGCGCCGCACACCACGTACACACACACCCCGAACGTCCATCACGCATCACGCCACGCCACACCCACCCACCATCCCCACGTACACACATAAATCACCATACACAACCCCATCACACGTCCATCACGCACGCCACGCGCCATCGTCGCGCCATGGTCGACGATCGACCATCGAGGATCGACCATGGGTGTGTGGCCACGCGTCGTCGCGCGCCACGCCCGCACGCCATTTCCACGCCCCGATGTCCGCCATCGCGTCCGTCACCGCGCCGCTCACCGCGTCCCGCTCGTTGTCCCTTCGCGGCGCGAGCGTGAAGCATGGCTCGACCAAGCCCGCGTGCGTCGCCGCGCCGCGCGGCTCTTTGGTGGTACGTTTTTCGCGTCGCAGCGTTGCTCGGAGTAATCGTTCGCGATCTATGGATGGATGGATGGATGGATGAATGATGCGGATTGGCGTCGCGCGCGCGCGTGTGGGATGGCGCGCGAGGCGTGGGTGTGATGGATGGGGTTTTGATGCGATCGATGCGCGGTGTGGGTTGGCGTTGGCGTGGTCGGCGTTGGCGTCATGGCGCGCGCGATGGATGGCACGGGCGGTGTAGGGTCTGTGCGAGATCGCGCGCTGGATAGGCCAATCGTGGGACTCGGGGTCGTCGAGCGCGCGCGCGGCGGCGCGGTGCGCGTCGACGTGGGGTGTGCGGATGCGTGCGTGGATGGCGCGTGCGTCGAGCGCGTCGAGCGGCGAGGACGGCGCGCGCGTCGAGGGCGCGCGCGCGCGCGAGGGGGAGGGCGCCGGGCGATATCCCTCGCCCATCGTATCGTATCAAAAACCTGTCCGTCGTGGACGTACTGTTTGCTCATAGGGGAGGGGGTGTGATCCGAGAGGGCGCGGGGCGCGCGGCGCGCGGTCGCGCGCGGATGTGTATCGTGACGTGTGTGAACGCTTGTACTGACGTGTGTTTTGTTTTCGTCATTTCGTGTAGATTCGTAACGCGTCGCCGAAGGAGATGCGTGACCGCATCGCCTCTGTCGGGAACACGAAGAAGATCACCGACGCGATGAAGCTCGTCGCCGCGGCCAAGGTGCGCAAGGCGCAAGATGCCGTCATTGGTGCTCGTCCGTTCTCGGAGTCTCTCGTCAAGGTGCTCTTCGCCATCAACCAACGTTTGTCTGGCGAAGATGTTGACGTGCCGTTAACCAAGCAACGCCCGGTGAAGAAGGTTTTGATCATTTCGTGCACTGGCGACCGCGGTTTGTGCGGTGGTTTCAACAACTTTATCATCCGTAAGACCGAACAGCGTGTTGCGGAGCTCAAGGCGCAAGGCGTTGAGTGCAAGCTCATCACTGTCGGTAAGAAGGGTGGTGTGTACTTCAACCGCCGCAAGGATCGATACGACTTGGTCAAGCGCTTCAACATGGGCCAGTCCCCGTCCACGCAAGACGCGCAAACCATTGCTGATGACATCTTCGCTGAGTTCACCTCCGAAGAAGTCGACAAGGTTGAAATGATCTACTCCCGATTTGTTTCCCTCATCGCCGCTGAACCGACTGTGCAAACGCTCTTGCCCCTTTCCAAGGAGGGTGAAGTGTGCAGCGTCGACGGCGTGTGCGTTGACGCCGCCAACGACGAAATCTTCAAGCTTACGTCTGAAGATGGTGAGTTCGCCGTCAAGCGTGTGAAGGCGGATACTGAGGTCTCTGAGTTCGAGGGTGTCATGCAATTCGAGCAAGACCCGAACCAAATCCTTGAGGCGCTCATGCCGTTGTACATGAACTCGCAAATCCTCCGTGCGCTCCAAGAGTCTCTCGCCTCTGAGCTCGCGGCGCGCATGAACGCGATGTCCACTGCGTCCGACAACGCCAAGGAACTCAAGAAGAACTTGAGCCTTGTCTACAACCGCGCTCGCCAAGCCAAGATTACCTCTGAAATTATCGAGCTTGTCGCTGGTGCCGCCGCCGCCTAAATGGAAATTTGATTGGATTTGAGACATGGAACCGCGTCTTTAGAAGCGCTTGATGCGGGGTAGGAATTTCTACTGAATTAGAAAATATAAATATTGCACAAACAATCGCGCGCATTTCTCACATAGCGGGATTAGCGGTTGTAATTCAAAATATTGAATGAACCAAACTTTACTCTCGATGCGTCTCGTTCGTTGCGGAAATATGTACATGTTACAAAGTGTCTAAAGGTATTGTACAGTCGCTACGGATACCCGTAACTTGCGAGAGATTTTGGCGGCGTACACAATGCACGAGCCTCAATCAACGCGTCTTCATACTCCGCTCCGGTGACTTCTCGTAATTTTACTTCAAATAGCGTCGCCCACATTTTCCCCGTGACGAAGAGTCTGTCGCTCTCTTCGTCGTACGCGATGCCGTTCAACACTTCGCCGACGTTATCATTCGGTGACGTTGATTTTAACGTTCCCATATTCACCCAGCCCGTGATCTTGCCCGTTTCGGGGTCTATGCGCGCTAAGCATGGGCGCTCAAGGATGTTGGCGAACACCGCGCCGTGGATGACTTCGAGCTCGTTGGCAAAACGCACTGGTTCACCGTTATCCGTAATCGTCACCGAACGTCGTAGCGATGCCACCACACCTTCACCCGTAGGAACATCTAAAACGTGGAGCTTGTTGGACGCGTCCGTAGCGTACAACACCGTGGTGCCATCGTTTAAAGCGTGCGCCGCGAGTCCCCACCCGTCGGAGAGCGGTGTGCGAAACGTCCCCTTCTCCTCCAACTCATGATTTGCTGATAACGTGTACTTCAATCCTTTATCCGATTTCCAAGTGATTAAAAATAAGTCATCGCCTACTTTCGTCAAACCTTCGGCAAACGTAGGCGATGGAATGTCCTTGGCGCCGCTTTTTCTCTCACCCGTAGAGACATCCGTCACACGCACCTGACTCTTCATCCCATGCACAGCTCCCGTGCTTTCGCACAACACACCCTGACCACACACAGTCAACCCTTGCGTGAACGCTCGTCTGTCGTGCGGGTACGCGTTGACGACGTCATAAACGTAAACGCGTGGCGAACCGTCTTCATGCGCGCCCGCGCCCAGTTGAGCCCCACCGACAGCCGTAACGCCCTGCGACGTCAACGACAACGACGACGACGACGACGACGACGACGACGTTGAAGAGGAGGAGGAGAAGGAGAGTACGATGAACACTAGCACCAGCGTCATCGCCGCCACGCCTGCACTCGACACGCGCGAACCAGTAGTGCGCTTAGACCATTGCGGTGACTGATTAGTGTTCACCGCGCCGTGCCTCGCCATTCTCTCCGTCGCATCCACGAGCCCGCGCCGCTCGTTCGATCGTGAAAACTGCTCCAACGTCGATGTCGCGACCGCCTCGTCGTGGTGCATGGATGTCGCGTGGCGTTCTCGACACTGCTGCGGCACGCACTGAGGGGATAATCTCAAACAATCGAGCCTTGGACGTCACTTCCGAACACGCCTCGTCGCCGCCGACGTCATGGTGTCCGTCGACGACGTCACGAATGGTGCAATGACGGTGTTCCATTACGCGAACCGCGCGTTCGTCACCGTGCGCTCGATTGAGAGCACGACGCAGCGCTGGGGCGTCATCGCGATCGTCGCGCTTTTGCTTCGCTGGCTCACGGCGCCTCCGTCCGTGCCCAAGCTCAACGTGCGCTTGACCGAAGAGGAAGAGAATGGGTATCCCGACGAACGTTTCGACCCGTCTAAGAGTTGGCCCACGACGTCGGTGCCGTGCTACGACCCTGGTAACATGACAAAGCTGTGCGCGGATATGCCGGCGATGCGCGCGGATGAAGTCAAGGAACGCATTGCGAAAGCCGCGGCGGCGCAAAAGATTTGGGCGAAATCGTCTTTTGCGAAACGCCGTGAGCTTTTGCGCGTGATCCAGCGATTCATCTTAGAAGAACAGGATACGATTTGCCGCGTGAGCGCGCGGGACAGCGGTAAGCCTCTCGTCGACGCGGCGTTCGGTGAGGTATTGGTGACGCTGGAGAAGATCCGTTGGTTGTGCAATGAAGGTGAACATTGGTTAAAGCCAGAGCATCGTTCGAGCGGAGCGATGATGTTTTACAAGAAGGCTCGGGTTGAGTACCATCCAGTCGGCGTCATGGGCGCAATCGTGCCGTGGAATTATCCATTTCACAACGTGTTCAACCCGTTGGTGGCCAACTTGTTTGCAGGTAACGCGCTCGTGGTCAAAGTGAGCGAATATGCCAGCTGGAGCTCGCAATACTACGGTCGCGTCATCGATGCCGCGCTTGAAGCCGTTGGCGCGCCGAAAGACTTGGTGCAAATCATCACCGGTTATGGTGAGGCGGGCAACGCCTTAGTTACCGGTGGTGTTCAAAAGCTCGTTTTTGTCGGTTCAACGGGCATTGGGCGCAAGGTCATGGAAGCCGCGGCGAAGACACTCACACCTGTCGTATTAGAGCTCGGCGGTAAAGATCCGTTTATCGTTTGCGCCGATGCAAACTTGAACCAAGTCGTCCCCATGGCGCTTCGTGGCGCTTTCCAGTCGTGCGGTCAAAACTGCGCGGGTGCAGAGCGGTTCTACGTGCATGAAAAGATCCATGACAAGTTTTTGGCTAAAGTCTTGGAGTCTGCGAAGCAGTTACGCCAAGGTTGGGCTCTCAACGCGTCGGTTGATTGCGGCGCGATGTGCATGCCCAAGCAAGCGCAATACGTGCAGTCTCTCATCGATGACGCCGTGAAGCGCGGTGCAACCGTCCATGTCGGCGGCTCCATTGAATTGGGCGCAAAGGGCGGTCAGTTCTATCCGCCGACGGTTATTTCTGGCATCACGCACGACATGCGCATCGCGCGCGAGGAGGTCTTTGGCCCGGTGCTAGCCATTGTCAAGACGAAGAGCGATGAAGAATCCATCGCACTCGCCAATGATTGCGATTTCGGTCTCGGCTCGAACATTTTCACTCGCTCAACTCGTCGTGCTGAAAAGCTCGGTGCGCAGCTTGAGGCTGGTATGACGTCCATTAACGATTTCTGCTCCACATACATGGCGCAGTCGCTTCCGTTTGGTGGCGTCAAGGAGTCTGGTTTCGATCGCTTCGCCGGTATCGAAGGCTTACGCGGGTGCTGCGTGCCCAAATCCGTCGTCGTTGACAGATTCCCTTTGATTATGAACACCAATATTCCCCCGCCGTTGTGCTACCCCGTTGCGGACAACGCATTTACCTTTTGCAAGGCGCTTTCGCGCATGTTCTTTGGCATGACGCTCGGTCAACGTTTCGGCGGTATCGTCGCCTTGGCCAAGTGCTTCTTGCTTCCGAGCAAAACGTACACCAAATACGATTGACCGGCATGATGCCATGATGATGCACTGATGGATGCGTCTCTTGGCGATGCCATACGAGGTGGGAGGGGAAGAGGAGAGACACAAACCCATAATAGATTATTTGCAAGCGTATTCAAGCTTAGACTTTTGTTATTCGTCCCAAACACGTCTCAGTCAGTTTGTCTATCCTCGAAGCGAGCAACCGCAGAGCGCGGCGCGCGATGAAGCGTCGACCCTTCCCCGGCTCGGTGGCTAAACAGCCCCCTCGCACGAAGATCACATCCATTGTGACGACGCTCATCGTCGCGGGCATCACCTACGCGCTCATCGTTCGGCAAATCACGCCAAACTATGTGGATTACTCTCCAGTCACGGATACCGTCACAGACTTTGCAAAGCAAAGCGTGCGCGATGCCTACGTTGCCGAGCGCGTCAAACAGTTGAAACAAGAAGATGACGTACGTCGTGCATCAAGGGAGGCGGTAGCGAAAGAGTCGAAGGTTGAGACGCCTCGTGAGAGCGTTGCGGGTGCGGGATCAGCGACGACGAAGCGCGTGTCGGAGGCGACTTCGGTGAAGGATATATCTGGTGAGCGTGGTTACGACGACGCCACGTGGCACATGATTCAAGCCAATGAGCCAAAAGATGACGAGTGTCATGTACTTCCTTTGAGTGACTATTGGGGTCCTCAGAAAGTGGGTGAAGGGAGTACGACGGTGGCGGATGACGCCGAGTGTTGCGCGCTGTGCAAGCAAACGGCAACGTGTCGATTTTGGCGCACTGATCCGTCAAATCCGGGTTCGTGTTTCACGGGAGTTCTCCCTACAGTGTACATGCCGCCAATGTACGGGCAAGAGCACAATAAGAAAACGACAAGTGGGACATTATATCCAAACACGCCAAAATACGCCGGCGGCGGAAGCGAAGGCTGGGAGACATGCGTGCACACGATGATCACCAGTAATGGATCGCCATACATGAACTGGCAAACGAGAATCTTTTACGAGACGTGGAAAAAGGCGGCGAGCGAGAAAGATAGTATATTGCGTCGGTTTACGCGAGTATTGCATCGATCAACAGAGGACGAACTGATGAAACTTATTCCTACGTGGCGCGTTGACCCGACACACAAGGATTGCGACGTATATTGCGATTATGCCGTTAAAGATCGCGCCCGTGCGATTTACCAATGGTCGCAAACGCAAGACGCGAAGCAGTGCTCGCATGTATTGATGGCGGAAACTGATTATTTATTCATTCGTAGTCCGCCGCCGAGCGTGGTGCTCGCCAAAGGATTTTCATACGGGTTTATGTTTGGTTATATCGTCCCTTCTTATCCGAACGCCAAGCCTGCATCGTTAGAGCTTCACGATGAAGCTAAAGATGGTCCGCTGAAGGATGTGTACCAAACAGGCAATGCCCCACAATGTATTCACCGCGATGATTTGGAGCGCGTCTCTGAGGTGTGGGCGCAAAAGGTGGAATTAGGCGAGACGAGCGAAACTGTCAAGAAAGTATTCGGATGGGTACGAGACATGTACGCGTGGTCGTTTGCAGCAGCTGCCGTGCGGCCGAAATTAGAATTCGAACTTCCGCCCGTACCATTCCAGAAGCTCATGATTCAGCCGCCAGCGGACATAACCATCGGACAAGCGTCGCTTATGCACTACACCTGGGGTACGACGATCAAAAACTCGAAAAATGAGAAGGTATGGAGTTTTGATAAGCGCTCGTACACGGGCACATCGTCCAAGTTGATAAAGATTCCGCCCATGCCCAAATGGGACGCGGAAAAAGGGTACAAGTTGCAAGATGATAAGATCATCCAAGAGTCGCAATACGAGGTGATTAGGAAGATGGTGGAGATATTCAATGAAGCCGTCGATGCCATCCAGTAGACGATTAGCACAAGGTTATAGCACGCCACGCGGGTTCGACCGCATCTGAAGTAAGTATGTTGCACGCGTTGCCTCGAGACGCACTAGCGACGTAATTTCTTTGAAGCGGTTAAATCGATTATTACACACACAAAACTGAATGCGTGAATGAGTGCTTCCCACTCAAACATTCCCCAGACTATCACTATAATAAACCCACTCGTCGACGCGTACAACTGTTAATTTGTTTTGCCTATACACTCTGTTCTGGCTGGATCGTTCCTCCAACTGAAAATTACCGAAGTATGTTACCGACGGTGACACTTAGTCCGAATTGGCAATGTTCACGCGAAGCACGCGACCATCGACATCTTGACCATTGAGTTGGTTGACAACTTCGTCGGCCTCGGATTCGCTGCTCATGGTCACGAAACCAAAGCCGCGGGAGCGGCCGGTTTCGCGGTCCGTAATTAAGCGGCTGTCCTCGACGTTACCAAATTCAGCGCAAAGATCTTGCAGGTCCAAGTGATCCATACCCCAGGAGAGGTTACCGAAGTACACGCGACGCTTGTCGTTGACCATCCCTCGGCCACGACCGCGGCCACCATCGCGGCCACCATCGCGTTCCATGCGCGGGGGGCGATCGGCGCGGTCGCGCGGTTGCGTTTGCGCTTGAGACACGCGAATTTCCCGACCGTCGACGTCAGCACCGTCAAGAGCGTCGATCGCACCTTGCATAGCTTCTGCACTTCCGACGGTAACGAATGCGAAACCACGAGATCGACCGTTCATTCTGTCGATCACGACGCTTGCTTCCTGCACGTCAAAATCGGAGAACACGCGGCTGAGCTCTTCGTCCGTCGTGTTCCAGCTCAAGTTACCAATGTAGAGCTTGTTTTCTTCGCCACGGGGCGCCGACGCGGCATCATCACCCTCGCTTTCACCCGCTTCGGCGACGATAGAGAAACCTCGGCTCGGGAGAATCACCCGAGAAGACGCGTGCGCGGATCTACCTTGATTGGCGGCTACCTTGGCCGCCATGGCATTGTAGCTTCTCAACGCCATGCCGCGGACGGGCGCGAAAGTCGAGCAACTCGACATGATTCTCGAAGAAACAATAATTTCTTGATTGGATTTCGCGGTCAACGAAGTGAACGCGCGAGCGGTGGCGGCAACAAGAGCCTGTGTGCGGCGCATGTACTAGGTCGCGGAAGAGTGCGCGGTGATCCTACAGAATCGGCCGAAACGCACGTCTAAGGGATTTGGCGAAAGGAGTGACGGTGAAGTGAGACGTAGAGTTAACTACGAATATACTTTTGGCGTCTTTTCGCGAGGTTTGATGGGCGTGAACGAAGTCGCGCGCGTCAAAGTGGCGGACGCACTTGCGTCAAGGTTAACCTTGACGAAGTTGCGCCACTAATGTAAACATACATGTGCCGGTGAAGTCGCACTTGTCACGCTGAAGCGAACGCTGGGCGCGTAATTGATGCATCAATTATATTGATTTAGTTGTCATTACAATGGCCTGGATAAGCTAAGAGGTCTGTGGTACAAGAAACTGCTAAAATGATGTGTGCGTCGAGCGGCGGCTGGCGGCTGAAAATATCTTTGGCTCTGGCGACGTTGACGATTGCGGCGGCATCACTGAGCTACTATTTATCGACGCCGTCACCCGTGGCGCCAATAGCCCAACCCATCATTGACTTGAGCGAATTCACAAAACCAGGGGAATTAATTGCATTTTGGTTGTTCGCATCCATTGGCGACAGTGCCGAACGCTTGGATGGCCACTGCGGCGAAAGCAACGTTTGCTCTACATCTGTGCTCCGAGTGCGTCTTTTCGACGTGCTCGGAGCGTTTTCGAAATTGACATCACCTCTAAAGTGTACTGCAGCGCCTGAGTTACGCGTCTTGCGCTTACTCGTGCGATTGCCAACGCCTCCCAGTTTGATTTCAGGCGGTGGAGGAGCATTTGATGGTCTAACGAAAAAGCTCGACAATCTAGACTTCCCACCGGCTGCGCGCTCATTTGGCTTTTGCGCGGTGACCAATTCGGCGACATCGGTTACTGATGCCATTCTCGGCATGCTCACCGACGCTTCCGCTTGCTTACGCTTGTACGTGCGCGCGTCCTTGCTTGCTCGCTGCGCTTGGTGCGTACGAATACCAGTCGGCGAGATCCACGGCGCCTCGTTCGCCACAATTTTCTCATCATCGCTATCATCAAAAGTATGCATAGCGCTCATACCGCTCGGTACTGGTGAAAAGAGCAAACGAGTTGGGGCGAGACCATTCGGTGATGGCTGGCGGCTTCGCAAACCACGCACCGGAATGTCATCAAAGGCTTCGTCAGACACACCTGGAGCGGACGCCACAGCCGTGGTCATCGATGCGGGGCGCACATGCGTCTTAGCATTGACTGCTGCCGTGCGAGGCTCAACAGTATTTTCAATCTCTTTGAGAGCCCTGCGGGTAGTGCGTCGAGAGCCAGTCGGTTTTTGTACAGATACTGAAGGCGCCGCCGCCTTGACAGACTTCGCACCACCTTCGACAGTGTTTCCACTCGCGAGGATAGATGCTAAGAATGCATTTGGCGTCGCTTTTGCCTCTGCGTTCTTTCGCGCAGATCGAGTAAACGCTCGAGACATCGTCTTGCCTTTGAACTCAGAGGGCGTTTGCTTAAAAGCGCTCGCCAAAGGCCCGAGAGAACCGAGCGAGGCGAGGGAAATGCTCCCCAAACTTCCGGTGCTACCGATAGGAGGAATTACGCCTGGTGTAAACCGCATGTGCGCGAACCCACCAGTCGTTGGTGGAGGCATCATTTCTGCACTTGGAAATTGTGTGTTTTGTCTTTGATCTCCAGGAGTGCACAACGAAGGCAAATCCGAGGTGTTCAACACGTCACGCATGTCAGCGCTGCACAACAACTCAACTGGCGTGCCAAACATCCCGGCGAACCCTGCTGCATCGGCGTCTGGAGGCGTGCCTAGCGGCGACGTCATCATTTGCAACGGCAAGAAGGATAAATCATGAGATTCTGGCGGAGGCATGTCGAGGGTGTCTTGCTGGTTAGGCGAAATCGGCAACTCCTGTAAAGGAAGACTTTGCGCCTTTTGCTGGTGTTTCTTCAACATTCTGCCCGAAAGTTCCTTGTTACGTTTCGTTGGTGCAACACCATTATGCTTGGCGGACGGGCGTTTTGTACCCTTGAGCTTGACTGGAGGCGCTCGAGCGCTCGGAGCGGTGCCGCGCCCCGTTTCGGGCGCATCAGCAACAAGCTTGTCGCGAGGCTTTTCCTGGTTCGATTTGCCGAGTTGCTTATTCACACACATGCCCTTGAATATTTCAAGCAATTCGTCCTCACTGTGTTCCGTAGTATTCCATCCACCCCATGAACCGTCCAACACACATCGAACACGCATAGCCGCGGCGCCCTTCGGGACGTCATTATTCGCCAGAACGCGAATCGGCCCAGAGACACCGCTGCCCAAGAATTCATTGGTATCATGCGTATATACGCCAAATAATAATCGAAAAACTTTGCACTTGTTATACGGACACACGTGGTTGCTCGCCTCATCGATAGAAATGAACAAATTACGAGAATCCTTCCACTTCTCATCCGCCGCTGGCTTCACGGGCGCGGCTTGTGCCGCCGCCGCGCTCTTCTGCGTACGGCCTTGCTTACCAAATCGCTGAATCGCACTGAGAATAGGACCATCACAACCCTTGACACATCGATCACGCGATACAGGTAACCACGTGTACCCATATCCATCGCTCACACCGCTCTTCTTCCCGGGCGCGACGTCCGCCTTCAACGGTTCGGCGTACACCAAGTACACCACCGCGCGCGCCAGCTTGCCGTTATACAACTTCAATTCGTACTCCAACGCCGATTCCTGGAATTGTCGTGGAACATCATCCCCGCATGTTCGTTCTGCCGCTTCAAAGATTCGCATCGTCGTCTCTTCCTCGCGCCCCGCATGCTTCTTTCCGTGTGCCTTTGAAAAGTTGCCGTTGTCCTCCCGTTGACGTTCAAACGTGAGCTCAACCTGGTTATACGACCGCTTTTTCTTCCCCAACTTGTACGCCCTGCGCGCAAATAAAACACAAATAAACTCAGTCATCGCTCGCACCCCGCATCGCACACCCCGCGTCGTCGCATCGCGCGCGCGTCGCGCGCACCGCATCGTCCCATCGGCACGCACCTCACTTCGTGATTCCGCGCTTCATCCTCCCCGCGCCGTAACGACGTCAACTCATCCGCACCGAACGCATACGGCGTGGCGATCGGAACACACATCGCATGATCATTCTCATTCGCCTGAACGCTTGCGGTTTTCGCCGCCGCGCGCGCGCTGGCCATGGTGAGCTCGCCGCGCGTGCGCCGCAAATGCAATCAACGATTGGATTCACGCGCGGCGCGAGCTCCGCGTCGTCTGGCGGTCTACGCGACGTCGCGAGGACGCGATCGGCGGTGGCGAATGGATGTGTTAAAATGTGCGCGCGTCACGCTCGCGAGTGCGTCGTGCGACGGGTCGTCGGCGGCGCGCGCGCGTCGTGGTATGCCGCGTGATTGCGCGCGACGAAACCTTCTAAAAATCGCGGTCTGGATGGGTATACGTGTGTGATAAATAACGTTAAATGTCATACTATACGTAAAATTCGAATTATGTGTCAGCTGTCGCTGTCCCATCTGTCGCTGTCCCATCTGGGACGATGCGGCGCGACGACACAGCATGACGCCGGCGACGCGGAACAACGCGTTCGTGCTCGCAGTGCTTGCGACGAGCGTTATTTTCGCCACGAGATTGACTGGGTACAGAGAACGACGCGCGGGCGGCGGCGGTGGCGGTGGGAGAGGAGACGCGCGAGCGGTGTGGTGGAGGCGTGACTGATGACGATGGGCGATGGCGCTCGTGGCGAAGAAGAGGACGAGATGCTGGCGCATCGACGCGTGCGGTTACTATCGTCTGCGACCGCGGTGACGAGTGGGGAGCGTTATAAAAGCGCGAAGCGGCGGGTGTCGATTGAGGATTTACCGTTGGAGGTGTTGCAAGACGTCTTCGCGAGGTGCGTCGAGCGCTCTGGGAGCGCGGTTCCGACGACGCCGAGGCTCGCGTGCGTGAGTCGGACGTTTAGGGATGCGATTAATAGCGCACCAGAGATGTTTTGGGTTGATATTGATATGAGTTCGGGGTTTTGTGCGCCGACGGACGCGAAGATTAAGACGATGTGCTCGACGGGACGCTGGCGGGGCGCGCGAAGCGTAGATTTTTCTGGGTGCGGAAAGTTAACGGACACGACGCTGCGTGTTATTGCTGCTGAATGTCCTCATATTAGCGAGCTCAAGTTTAGTGGCGGCAAGTTCACCAAGGCTGGACTCGAGCAACTGGCCCGTCGTGGTGGATTTCGGTCGATAACGATGGATTTGACGAATCCCAAGCTCACGCCGAGCGATGCGCTGTTCGCGTTGCGCGCGTTCATCGCGCATTCAAGCGATACTCTCGAACGCGTGAGTTGTGGACGCGCTGCGCCGTACTCACCCGCCGAGCGCCGGGCATTCACCAACGCGTCGACGCAGCTGTTCAACGATTTGAAGAAGTGCGCAAACTTGAAGGTTTTGGATTTCACCAATTGCGGCGAAGACGTGCGATTTCCACTGTACGAGTTGCAACGCTACTGCCCGCACGTCGAGGAGTTGCGCTTAAACTACTTTGGTGGCGATCCAGGGTGGACGATCGTCGGCCATGCGCCGGTAGATTTTGAAGACACGTGCTGGCGCAAGCTTCGCGTGTGCGAAGTCGCGGTGGCAATGGAGACGACGAGCGTGGGATATCGTCTCGGCCGTTCGAACATCAACGACGCCGGACTCATATCAATCTTGTACGGCTCGATCGAAACCCTAGAAGTACTAGACGTCACGGGCTGCTCGAATCTCGGTAATTGGTCTTCCGTCGTATGGGACAAGCTCCCGACGAATCTCATCGAGTTGCGTTGCGCGCGCACGCCTCTCGCGAGCGACGAAGCCGTGCGCCACGTCTTGGCCCACCTCTGCCCATCGCTCCAACACTTGGAACTCTCCTGCGTCGCCGCCGCCGCCACGCACGTCACAGACGACGCATTCATCCCTCACTTTGCCCCTGGCTCGGGCCCGCCGCTCGCGCTTCAAACGCTCCGTCTCGCCGGTTCCTCCGTCTCCGAACGCGCCGTGCGCGTCCTCTGCGACGCCCGGCGATTCCCGCATCTCCGCGCCATCGACCTCGCGGCGTGCCGTGCGTGTGCGCGAACCATCCGACGCATCGCCGTCGATGCGTTCCCACGCGAGAACATCCGCGCCCTCGCGCGCGCCCTGCGCGACGACGACGACACCGACCGCGTGTAAGATCAAGACCGCCATGCACGACGACCACGGTCGTTGTGTTCCCGGGAAAACGCGCGCGCGACGCGACCACGCACATCGCGTGGCAGCACACACAGCGTTCGCGCGTAGTACACTACGCGTGCGCGCATGCAATCCGATCCAATCCGATCACGCTCGATGCACTCCTGTATGTACCACACACCATACACTCCACCATACACTCCTGTATGTACACACACACACACACACGCACACACACACACATCTATCGAACCCAGATCCACCCGCGTCGCTCGCCCATGTATGGATGAGGTTTTCGCGCCTTTTTTTGATGGGGCTCGCGTTCACCGTTCACGACCAGGTCAGGGGCTCGAGCGACCGCGCACACCCATCGATCGATCGAGATCGATCCACGCGCGCGACGCCGGCGTCGAAAAAGTGCCCCAAAAAGCGCTCAAAAAGCGCCACCTTTCCCCCCTTCGATCGGCGCATCCATCGGTCGCGTCGCGCGCGCGCGTGGACACTGCGCCGCGCGCGCCGACCAGACGACGCGGTGGCGTCGACGTTGCGTCGCGTCGCGTCGCGTCGCGTTGGTTTGTTTTATATTTGATTCATTCGCATATATAGTCGTCGCGCGTCGTGCGTCGTCGCGCGTCGTGCGTCGTCGGTGCGTCGTCGGTCGAGCCCTTGAGCGCGACGCAGGGCTCGACCGCGCGCGCGTCGGGCGTCGTCGTGCGCGATGACGGCGACGGCGACCGCGACGCGAGGCCGCGCGAGGCGACATTCGAGCGAGGATGAATATTCCAACGCCTCGGACGAGACCGCGGCGGCGGGGGCGGCGCGGCGCGGCGCGGCGGCGACGGCGCACGGGAAGGCGCGGGCGACTCGCGGGCGGCGGCACGTGACGAGTCAGCACCACGACGCCGGGGGGGCGACGACGAAGA
>JACLAB010012784.1_pt1 | contig 30576 bp, 19 predicted proteins | sample 8027921 | NCBI WGS metagenome assembly JACLAB01 (sample SAMN15725117, study PRJNA655200) | protist metagenome | isolation source: fluorescence activated cell sorting (FACS) single amplified genomes of... | place: USA: West Boothbay Harbor, Gulf of Maine | collected 2000-07-19 | reverse complement strand
CGTATGTGTCCATCACGAGCGGGATGAATTCCTTGTTCAACAATGTCAACGTATTCAATCACATATTAGAAGGAATTAACATTCAAGCCACTGCTGGGATATTCACGCTTTCATTACCATTTTATTTTATTTCAAAACGGAGCAGTTGCCTTGAGGCTTATCTCGAGCTAATTAAAAAAATACCTTGGAAAGAGCACTGCCAAGATTGGTCAAGGGTTGAATTGTAGCATGGTCAAAAAAACGAAAATAGGCCAGCGAAGGGGTTCTCTTCCGTCCGTAAGAAAGAAAAATAGCGTGATCGTGGCTTCGAGGCAAAAACAAGCCTACATACATAATGGAAAATTATCTTTCGAGGCCCAAATATACGAGTGTCGAAAAACATCTTCTGCCATTATGACGGGTACAAAAACTTTTTCGAGAAGCGTTTTTCAAAAATTTGAAGAAGGGATAAAAACATGAACAGACGTTATAAATCCTAGTTTTGCGGTTGCATTTTAGCTGATCCGCACGCGAAGGACAGCCGCTTAGAGGCGATAAGCCATTTTTGGCTTACAAATTTGTTGTTATGGCTTGATATCGTCGCTAGGTTGAGCTAGTGCGTGAGGCTGAATGTCAGTAACGTGGTTTGCGAAAAAGTGATTATGACTCAGAAAACGAAGCAAAGCATAGCGACGAAAAAATTATGCAAAAATAGATACACTTAAGAAATTACAAATGCCAACGTCTGGGCGACATCTAAAGTCTTAGTGAAAGTCAAAATCGACCCGAAGGCGCAAAACGTTACTAATGTCGCTATCAGTCAGTAGATGTAATGTCGAGATTGTAATACCGGCCTGAGATTGTCAATATAAGTCACACATAAGCAGCACGATAAGTACACAGTTACAAACCTGCAGTAGGGCAGCATCTTGGAGCGATTCAACGTTCAGAACGTAGAAAATCTGATGAACTCGCGAAAAAATGTTTCTCACCTGCGGTGAAACACGAGATAACAAATGCATATTGTTTTTTTTCCAAAAAAGAAAACTTACTGGTACATCTGGAAATAGGTCACTTAGCTTTGTCACGAGCACTCTTATATCTTGCTCAAGATTTAAACATCCATGCTGAGTGAAGCGCATCCCATCCAAAATTATCTCCTTCAAAAAGAAAATGCGTAAAACTGGGAAATTGACGGGAAAAATGAGCTTACTTCGATAGCTTTCACAATCGAGATAAGTAACTGATTTGTAAAAGTACCAAACAGCGAATCATCGAGACCATTCCTTTATTGTAAAATATAAATATACGTATGTTTAGTGGAATCGTCAGTAGAAACCTTGCTATCGAAACTTCCTGAGAAACAGAAATGTGATCAATTCTGCAAAAAAAGGCAAGATTTTAATTAATTACCTGCTCGAAAACATGAACTAATTGGGCGATCCAGGAACTTAACGTATGCTCTGGTTCGGCTGCAACTTGGTACGATGTGTTTCGAAATGCAGTCAATGAAATATCGAAATTCTGTAGGTTGTCTGCGGGCAAAGAGTGAAAAAAAGCAGGGAAAAAAGTAATATGACGTACGGGCGATTAATGAAACGATTCGCTCATCAATTTTCCTCCACATATTTTCAGCGACATCCTGCACTGAACTATCTATCTCGTTTTGTGATGAAAACTTTATTTTTTACTTTACCTCAAGCAACTGCATTTCATCTTTTAAGAGTGTTTCGTCTAGGATGGATCCCTGCTCCATTCTTCCCTTTTAGACATCGAGGTTGAGCCCGGTTAACAAATGATAACTCCAAGCGAAGAACTAAACTTAGACGATTGATTACCTTCGCGTAATTCAACATTGATTTCAACCGAGAATAAAAAATCGTGATTCCATTCAATGTGGAAAAACAGGAAACCTCATTCGACAGAGAATAAATATGTTCGACCTGCAATTTTGATTTGATTTTTAGAAACAACCGATGGATCATATTTTCATTCACTTTTACTTTCGCATTGATGATTGGAACAAACGTCTTAAAAGTTGATTTGACAATACGCGGAAATCCTGAAAAAAAGTAAATCCTAACAAGTGGCGACAAGACACATTTGAATAAATTACCACTCATAAGGCACCGATTGATGCATGTTTTAAGCACAAAAAAAAACTCATCTGCTTCGTTCCCGGACGCGGCTACAGATTTCGTCGAAGGAAGGTTCATGCTTTCTGAAATCTCGTCCAGTTGTCGTTTCTGTGAAAGGTCCATGTAATATCATGTCAGCGTGTAGCTTTCATTCGACTCACCAGTAGATTTGAATAAAATGTATCAAGCCGACACAACTCATTTGAAGCGAGACTGCCACAATTGCCCATCGTATGAAGTATTTGATTGATCGTTTCGCCAAAAATATCATGAATCAGCCTTCAAGAAATCATCAATTTAATGATATAATATATATAAACATCGGCAAATCTTGTTGCTTACAACTCGTATTCAGCTTGCAAACGGTAAATTTCACATATTTCATCCTGAAATGATTGTTATCAGTGTCGTTTTGCCGGCACAAACTTCGCTTGACACGCACGAGTTGCTCTGAAAGAAACCTACGTACATTTCAATTTTAAAGTTACGAACATCCAAGGGTATGTGCATCAAGAACGAGAAATCACTCTAACCTTTGTTGTTGGCAACTTTCGTTTTGCCCTTCATGAATGTCTACTGCTTCAAAGTTGAGGCGAACAAACTCCCTCAGAAGGCATGCTGTGCGTTGGTCACATGCCTGAACAAATTATAAGTAATCCCTTAAACGTATAATGGCCTTGTAATTTGATTCAAACCTTGATCATCAATGAAAACGCATTAATTCTCGACTTTGGACCGAAGGCGTCTAAAATGTTTTCGCAGTGTTCATCGAAACAGGTTGCTGTGTGGCAAAACAGATTCGACAACAAGGAAGACGTCCGTCCTTAAAAAACGGAATGCACGTTGAGAATATGAACTGTGTAAATAATGCGTGAGCCATGCCTTCATGGTGAGCGGATAAGCCCAGGTTATAGATTTCCTATCCAAATCACAACGGCTAATGTGTTGCAAATGTACAGGTCTGCAGACAAGAATGCAATACCTCGCCAAGATAAACATTTATCGCTTCGATACCTTCTGTGTCCAATTTTAACTTAGGGAAAAGCGTCCCGAATCGGATTACCTTGTAACGTACAGTTGATGAAATATGAAAATATGAACAGAAAAGGATGGAGACAGACTTCTGAGGTAATCTTAGAGCGGCGTGCTCTGTCGTGTTCATAACGGATAGCTCTTACGACAGCAGCAGTTGCCTGAACGAGGACCGAGCTGACTCGTTTATTCGGGATGCTCTTTGCGAGGCTCATGTCAAGGTGGACAAGTGCCTGAACAAAGCTCGCCACTGCCTTATACTTTGTAGTTTTCAAGGCCGCCTTCAAGAAAAATATTAACCATGGGATATGTGTTTAAAAGTACTTTTCCATCGAAACTTCAACCCACCATTATGCGTTCGTTGCAACCATCGATGGCCTTGTTCACAAGAATTCTCTTGATGGCACAGTCAATGTTATGCCGCTGCACATCCAACTCATGCACCTGGAAAACATAAGATCTCAGGATAATCTGATGGAATATGCTAAGGACAGTCCCATTCCTGGCTGGAAAAGTCCGTGGCTCGTGTTTTGCTGCAAGCAACCGAGTCATGCAGATCTGCTGCATTCGTACGCAAGTGCTCAAAGCCGGAAGGTTCTTCGACCTTTGCATGACAAGTTCAATTTTAAAAAATGACCCGGTCTATCTTTTGTCGTCAACATGAATACCTGATCGATTCGCTCGCCGTTGTTTGCCTTTCTTGACATCGTATCGTGCATAGCAATCGCGATGGTCGCCTCTGCCTGCACAACTTTTTCGAGTGCTCTGAAGGACACATCGACGAAGCTTATTTCGTGGCGGGAGCAGAAAATACATTCGTTACAAGGGATCGGATATGTACCGGTTGATGTATGCTACGTCAACGTCATCGTCGACATCCATTGGCCGTGACAGTATGGTTTGCTTCGTCTCGTGGTCTGACAAAACTTTAGGATCTGTGACACATCCTTGGACTCTGTGGGCTACCGGCATTTATTTTTGTGAACTTATTGTTTTGATTTTGCAGTGGACCGCAAGTAATGGACCATTTTCCCGATATAGTCGTTGTCTTTCGGTCGGCAGAGCGATTACCATACGAACACTGGTCGGTTGCAGATACCGACACGCGCTACGCGCTAAACATTTAGGGTCGCGCGTGCTTTTTTGTCCTATGGCGCCTAGTCAGGCCTAGTCAGGACGGCGAGCGCGCTGAGCCGCTTGCTAATATGCTGTTCGGCGTCAAACATGCAAATATCGCACAGCACATGCGGCGGCTCGATTGCCGCGTTCACGAAGAGACGCCACGACCCTTGAAATTAACACACTGTCGATCGATAAAACGTTGGTCATGCGGCCAAATATCTGTAAATGTATTCGGTATATTGACCTAAATGACAAGACATTGCTGGAGAACACGTTGGGAACACTCAAAAAGCGCAATACTCCTCGACGATGATGCGCGACACGATCCGAGGTCGCCCTGCGTGTTTGGCGCCCAGCAGCATGTTTGCAAGCGGCTCAGCTTGCTCCCAAAATATGTTACAACCGACCGAGATCGGGTCCGACCGAAGGTCAGCGACAATATGGCAATGGTCTATTCGGGACAAGTACGTAAGTACGAAGTCACGTTAGCGCCATATTCCACCCGGTTTTTTTCCAACCTGTAACCTTTTATTCGTCTTCTGATTGGCCCGTCATCGTCTATTCGTCTTCTGATTGGTCGTCAGCTCGATCATTTCCAAAACTCGTAGACTAAGTCATCGTACGATCACCTTTTGTCACTTTATTTCTGACTGCAACGCTGTGCGACGCCTTCCCATTCTTTGGAGTACGACTGTTACGCGGGACGTTCTTATCGTTGCATTTAACGTGCACGCACACGTCGTCCTCACACGCACGCCACTTCCGAGCGAAGCATCGACGCAAACGCGTTATTCTAAGAGGCGGTGGTCGACGTCGAAGTTGACCGACACGTCGATCAAATTTCAGCTTCAAACAGCTTCAAAACGTAAACTGTCCAAAACCAAACCAAACCAAACCAAAACAACGCAGGAGACGCGCGTCTTGAAAACTCAGATCGGACTCAAACTCGTATTGCTAATAAAAACTTGAAAACTTGTCCCGAACCAGCCGACCGCGTCGATCCAAAACCCCGAGGACATCTCGTCATTTCTGAGTCATAAATCGTGGGTCATTCGTCCACAGGGAGGCACTTACGCAATTCTATTCCAACGCAACATTCGAGACACTCTTTTCTTTATTTGGAGGTCAGTTCACTGCGAAGTCACATTTATAAAGCTTTTTTTTTCCGATTATGTTGTGGTTTATTCGTCTTCTGATTGGTCGAGAGCTCTCATTTGCAACGGCATAAACTAAAAGACCCTACGTTCTTGTCGTTGTGCTTGGCGTGCACGTAGGTCAGTTTGGTAAATAATGCGAAGGTACCTTGATTGTTCAATTAATGCAATGATAATGTTTAAGGACAGGGGGTCACTGCTGGTCACCGCATTGATTTATATTGGTCACCGCGTCGAAATATTAGAGGGGGGCATTAGCGCGGTGACCACTTAATACAAATTGGTCACCGCGCTTAGACTGAAAAGCTGTCCGAGGTGGTCACCGCTTGGTCACCGCGCTAATGCCAAACTCGACCAATCACCAGACCCGGTGACCAGTGAGCCCCTGTCCGTTTAATATGGTGTTATTTACTTGGGGATGAAATGTGTTCGAAAAAAAACAACTTCGAACGTTATAACACTGAGAGTTATATCGACACCCCAAACAACTGGACAGTTCCTATGTTAATCTTAACGCATACACAGACCACAGCCCGTTGTTGTAGACTTGAACGCATTCCAAAGCATTCGTTCCCGCGCAATAATCTTCAGCTGGGGTGCAGGTTTCGCTGCCACGATTGCCCCTCTTCATTGCACGTCAGACACGCTTGCACTCACTGCTTGCCAAAATCGTTGTCCAACTGTGACCCGTCCGTGGCTGTTGCTTTTGCATATCTTGGCGACGCTGTCTGGGAAATGTACGCAAGGCAGCACATGGTATTACGGTCGGAAAAACATTCTGCTCTTGGCTCCCAACCCGTCATGATTAGGCCACAAGAAGCAACGAAACACGGTTGGTGCTCGTCAATAGCAATGTGCGGTCATCTGTCTCGTTTACTAGAAGACCGTATTATCACAGAAGAGGAGCTTGATATTTTGAAATGGGGTCGCGACTTTGGTCACGAGACCAGGAGTCGCCACAACTGCGAACACCATAGGGAAGCGTCGGCCCTTGAGACTCTCGTGGCTTACCTTTATCTGTTTGACCAGCAACGTTTGCATTTTGTTATGTCTCAATTAGGCATGAAAATTCCACAGCTTGGTAGCATAGTTGCAGATTGCATGGGCTCCGAAAAAGTGACACATGAAACGTACACCTGTCCCAAGCAGATAAATACTCGAGGACATGTTTATGTTTCAGATCTACGACATCGCGTATGCATGCTTGAACAAAGACTAACGGAGTTTGAAAGAGCATCTTGAGGCAGGGAAAAGGCGTGTATTTAACTTTCATGAAAATGAAAATATTGCTATGAGCAGCAGTTTGCGGCCGCATTCGTCTTGACCCTACTTTGCACATCGATGAATGCAAGATGTAAAAGGAACATTGGCGTGCCTGTCTCTGTCCATACGAACCTTGCCAAACGCAGATGAAGAAACAATCTGCGTGCATGATGGAGATAGTTATAGATGTGTGCCGTTAAAAATGGATTCCTAGATTCATAAATAAGTCCGTACATTCTTCACACGGGCAATGAATGCTGTGAAGTTCCAGCAAATCTTGCTATTAAGTCCTTCACCCCTGGCACGGCAAAGAATGTACCGACTACTGGAAGCCTCTTGAGGAAGAGAAATACTGTCGGGAAAAACGCACTAAACAACACCAAAAATCCATAGAACTCCACACAGGCTCCAACAAAAGGCCAGCCAAAGACAACCAGAGTGAGACCACCAACGAAACAAATCGAACCAACGATATTTTGTTGCTTGACAAAGAATTTGAAAGTACGCTTTGGACCGATGGTTACAGTTACGCCTGACAAAAACATCATCTGCAGAGCAAGTTGGGATGGTTAGTGCTACTCAGAAAGCGATCCGAAAAGTGCTAAGCGAACAAATATGTCACGCAATTCTGAAGACCTCGATCGGCTGGGGCGTTACGGGAGGTAACAGGGATGCCAATGACCTACGTTTCCCAAGGACAGAAGCAGTTTGTCGAAGAAAAGTATGACGCCGAGCGTTGTGAATAGCACACCAAAGCTTGTCATGCCAATCCCTATTTCTGCAAAATCAAATTGTAAGGGTCGATATTTTCAACTCGGGTTTCTTTGTTCCGTGTATGTGGAAAGAATTCTGCTGTCACGTGCGTTTTGAAACGAGCAAATTCAGAGGTGGGCGCAAAACTAGAACGAAGTACTCACTTTGCACATCGTCGACCATGTCTTGCTGGCTTAAATACCTCGAAACAGTTGTATCACTTTGCTCACAAGAGAAATAATTCTTGAGCGTTGTGTTGTTTTTCGGGGTTCAGTCAGAGACTTGTCGGTGAGAAGACTTTTGAACATCACCTTCTGAACCAAAATCCTGCCGCAGTCTTCGAAGGTACCTTCGTAAGTTTCGTACCTTTAATTAATTAATATTAATAGTCTCTACGGTTTCCAATTTCACTTACGTTCGCGGGAAAACATCTGTACGAAGGTATCAACTTACTACATCTTGATGAATATCGGTGGTGCTGGAAATATGTCAGCAAGCGAGGAGGCTGTGTCAGACTCGACGGATATGATACTGACCCTGTTGACCACTCTCTACGCTCCATAGCGCCTAGATTCTATCATTCGTCCTCACCGAGGGGTTGTACTCTTTTGCAATCGACCCCCGCTGGACATGGCACACGCTTGGATGGGCTTGGAATCACCCCGATAGGGTCCAGAAGTTTACAGTTAAGTCGTCCCAGGAGTGCTTCAGAGCGAGTTTACACTCCCGGAGACTCCGACTTGAGTGATTAAACTGGACATGCCCGGGAACGTTTTCATGGACGACGGGGCGATGCAGCAGAAACTCTTGCTATTGCGCCACCCCCTCAACGACCCCATGAGCCTGAAATACTTCCTGTGTTTGTTCAGCAGACTTTAGAGGAGCAGCATGGTGTATCAGTCGTTGCAGCTCCGCAGACTCGTTCACAATAAACGTTAGGTATTCGCGAGCTCAGAGTTACACTAGCTGATGGATGTGTAATACAAACGATCCGCACGCAGGATAAGCACATGTACTGTGAAGTAGTTTCGAAGGTACGAAGGTACCTTCGAAGGTATTAGGGTCTTGATTTTGTGTTTGAAGGCGCGATTCTTATAGTGCTACTGGTGCTTTCGACCCTGGTAAATAAATAGTTCGGAATACACCATTTTCCATATCGTTGACTTTCGGCCGGCAGTATGGTTACCGATCGATCGGTTGCAAATGCTTACAAGCGCTTAGCGCCAAACATTTAGGGCCGCACGTATTTTTTCCTCTACGGCGCCTAGTATGGACGACGAGCGTGCTGGACCGCTCGCTAATATGCTGTTCGGCTCCAAATATGGAGGACGTCATCATCAGTACCGTCAAAGAAATCGGCCCCGACCGTGAATCAACAAAACAAGGAAAATGGTCAATTTTAAAAATCCTCAACTTTTAAGAAACGAGTATCTGCAACGAAAGGGCGACATGTGCGCATTCTTCCAAAAACAGTTTTCTTGATCAACTCTTAACCTTTGAAAACACAATGTACCTGAGGCATAGGGGGCAAGACAACCCAAAATCCTAAGTTCAACGAATGCTCGTACTGTGCAACCCGGGGTTCTTTTATGAGACCTGATGCTAGCGCGTTGTGTGTCGTTTTCAGCATTTAACGCTGACTGGACTTAGCCTTATATTCGCATCAGGATAAGCTCAACATGATGTGTGCATCAACATCGGCACCATAAACTACTGACTTTTTGAAAAGAAATATGCCAGGAAAAAATTCAAAGAAAAACTTGATGCGTGCGCCAGCATCCAACCTTCGGGTTCATGTTTCCTAGCGGTAAATGCATGTATATATTTGAGCCGCTGATGAAAAACCGCGATTCACCTGTCAAGTCTACTGAGCTTGCAGGTTGACCTGATTCAGTAGAATCACAGCTCAAGTTGCTGCAATTACCAACTTGCTGCCAGGATACATGTCATAACAAATGGTAATTCCATCCAGGATTACTTCCCAGCACCCCGGATTTGTGCACCCAGGTTTCGTGATGATGTTCTGTTTCCGCTGATGTGCAGATCTTATGTCACGGGACAAAACCTGTTCGATGAAGAGGAGGAGCTCGTCGAAAGTATCGTAGAGCGAAAAGCGACTTCCGCCTCGTTGACACCACTCATCAGAAAGTTTTTCTTTTGCCCCTGGAGCCCAAGTCACTATCAGGAGCGATAATGGTTCCTTACCCGGCGGAGATACTTCAGGTAAAACCCACGCGGGGGCAAAGACGGCCTTAGTTCCAGATGGAGGCGAATCACAGAAAGGCAAATAAGGTTTCAGGTCAATAACCGGCGTCCCATCAACAAGGTCTACTCCGCTGACCTCCACAAGTCCCTTCTTCACATCTACGGCCCGGATCGTAGCTAAGGAAAGGCCGATCGGAACCGGTCGGTGAGGTGATCTGGTTGCGAACACGCCTCGTCTCTCACCATTCAGTCTCGGTACGCGCACTTTAGCCCTCGCAGTGGTATGTTCAATTCCTTCACTCCTGTGCTTCGCAGCACTGTGTGCTAGATTAGTGTTGGCGTGGAATACGAAAATGATCCATACGTGACTGAACTCCGATAGCCCTTCAAGTGCTTGACCAGGTATGTGCTGGTGAAGAACGACCAATCCTCGCGCCATAGGAACCAGATGAGGCTGTCGAGGAGTGCCATTGCGACGACTGAAACTAGAGAAAAAGGTTCCAACAGGGGAACATATCAAAGGTGCCTTCGTCGTCAGAGACCACTTTGGAACTGTATCGTCACCGCACCGAGGTAATCTGTGGGCAGATGCGACTCGAGATGCAACCGCTGGGCTGAGTAATGCATGTTTACATAGACCTAGAGTGAGGTCGTCGCAACTTGACAGGTCATCTGCTCGGTGGAGGCTTTGTGACGCAGATGTGAGCAGAAGAGATTCGCGCAGGTTCCTTTCAGCTCTAATACGTCCTGCTCTTTCGCTTGCTCTCGCTTCCGTTTCCCGTGCTAGCGCCTCTTTTATTTGAGTCAACTCTTGCGATGCTCCGCCCATCGGTCGACCGGTAGGGTATGCCTTCAACTCCAAGTCATCACGTTTCTGCTCACACCCCCGGCGTCCTCCCCTTCCTAACACTCAGTGAGTCGGGATGAGGCGGCGCCTTAATAACGTGATAAACACTTACCTTCGTAATAATAAAGGGTAAGATTACTTAGCTGTACGAGGTACGAAGGTAATATTTAATAAAGGAACCTTCGTACCTCTTATTTAATTTCATATCATAGTAGCACTAGACCATGTCTACGTTGACTCATTTGGTCGGGTGACCAAAGTTTAATCGATCGACAGTGTGTTAATTTCAAGGGTCGTGGCGTCTCTTCGTGAACGCGGCAATCGAGCCGCCGCATGTGCTGTGCGATATTTGCATGTTTGACGCCGAACAGCATATTAGCAAGCGGCTCAGCGCGCTCGCCGTCCTGACTAGGCCTGACGATAAAAAAGTTTCACACCTGCTTGAAATTCAGAATATCATATGTAATTTATTAGTACGAAGATACCCTCGAAGATAAGATTACGGTATTTTAATATACCAAGGTATATTAATACTGTACGTACGAAACCTTACCTTCGTACGAAACCTTATCATTTAATATATCATGTTATTGCAGAGTTTATTTATTATTTTAATAGAGTAATGAAGAGCTGCAGAGTTCAAAAACGTTGACAGAGACGACGTGTGTATTCTGTTTGTGTTGGTGACGGACCCTTGACACAACACGCAAAAACCGAGGCCCTCCGCCCCACACTTGCGGGTAGCTAAGGAGCGGGAGCTTTAGGATACGGATAGCTTGATCGAATATTTAAAGGCACAGAATAAATATTCCGCACATAGCCAAGCTGTACAGCCCGCTGCCGCCTCCCGCCGCCTCCCGCCGCCACAACAAAATCTACCAACAATGCCGAAAAAGTCGACGAAGTCAAAATCGAAACGGACCACGTTGAAACAAAAGTACAAGCTAATCAAGAAGGTGAAAGAGCATCACAAGAAAAAGCGTAGGGAGGAATCAAGAAAAAAACGCTTGGGTGTCAAAGCAAAAGAACGAAAGGATCCTGGCATCCCAGCACAGTGGCCATACAAAGAAGAGCTGCTAAAAGAAATAGATCACGAAGTGGAGAAAAAGATTGTTTTGGAAGAGGCCAAGGCTGATGAAAAGCGCAAACGCCGGATGGAAAACCGGAAACGCACGCACGATGATTTGCGTACTGGCGCAGTTGAACAATCACTCGAAGACCTCCGGAGGAATGCTGATGGTAAAGGAAAACAATATCAAGCTAGGAGGACTGTCACAACCCTAGATGTTTCGCACGCTGCAGAGGATAGACATGGTAGCCAACGTGCATACTTCAAGGAATTCGTCAAGGTTGTGGAAGCTTCTGATGTTATAATACACGTCCTTGACGCTCGAGACCCTTTGGCATGTCGCTCACCTGAAGTTGAGCAGTTTGTCCGTCGTGTTAACCCTGATAAGCGAGTTGTACTCCTACTTAACAAGATCGATCTTGCACCAAAAGAAAATGTCATGGACTGGCTGAAGTACTTTCGAGAAGAGACTCCATGTGTGGCATTCAAATGTGCTGTGAGAGGTAAAGTTAGTAGCGACCGGCGTGACTTACTGCCGAAGACAGGAGAGCCTACAGGTAAAGATGTTCTTGGTGCTGACACACTTCTGCAGCTGTTGAAAAACTATGCGCGAAATAGAAACATGAAAACTGCCATTACAGTTGGGATCGTAGGTTTTCCAAATGTCGGGAAATCGTCACTTATCAACTCATTGAAGCGTAATCGAAATGCAGCACCCACGGGTAACACTCCTGGCCTGACAAAAGTCTCCAAAGAAATAATTTTGGACAAACATGTTAAACTTATTGATTCCCCTGGTGTCGTTTTTGCTTCAACTCAAGGGGACAGTGCAGGACTTAATGCGCTTCGAAATTGCGTCAAAGTCGAACGATTGGCAGACCCGGTTTCCGCTGTAAACGAGATCATGCGCCGATGTCCGCATGAACAGCTCATGGTATTGTACAAAACTGGTCGTTTTGAATGTGTGGATGATTTTCTGAGACAAGTTGGGCACCTCAAAGGGTTGCTGAGAAAGGGCGGTGTACCCGATGTTTTTGCGGCAGCAAGGAGCGTTTTGGGTGATTGGAACAACGGCAGGATTCCATATTACACCAGCGCACCCATACGGAACCACCTTGAAGACAAGGGACATGTCAGCTCTGCGATTGTTGCCAACTACGGCGAAGAGTTTGACGCCCACAAAGTTTTTGCAGATGAGGCAAACGACGTACTGTCTGGTCTTCCTGCATATGCCGTACACGATGAGTATGTCATTACTTGCGGGACTGCGGGGTCCGCTAAGATAGCCACGCCCAGCGAAAGTGACATTCAAACAAGTGGTATGGAAGTTCTCCCTTCAAGAGAAGCGAACAGAGAAGGGAGTGATAACGCCTTGGACGGAATGAAGGCATTGTATCAGGATGCAAGTTGTTATACGTCGAATGAAGCCGAAGAACGTAGCGGGCATGGATCAGATGCCCAGAGAGCGCAGATGTTATACGGTGCTGATGGGCAGTTTAACCCAAATGTTGCTAGAGCAGCCCGGAAAAAATCAAAAGAGATGAAAATTATAGCCATGGCCCTGAAGAAGGACTCTCTTGACGACGAAGATTCCGGATCAGACTTTGAGTGGGAGGAACACTAAGCAGGTGAGATGATTGATCTGATCGCATACAGTGGGGTGATAGGTTGCCGCGTGCACATTTAGAATGTGGAGAACAGACTATACCGTCGCATCAACTGTCTTCCCTAAAGTCCATGGAATAACCTGTACCTAAAAGTTACCTTCGGTACCTTGTAAGCACATTATTGATACCTTTTGGTCTGAACCCAACATTCCTTTGTTAACAAAATGCAGAAAATATAGATCGAGTCTAACTCGATCGAGTGAATGAGGGATTTGACGCTCTGTAGATCCTGATATCAATTAGTCCATCGTGTGTAAAAGTCAATGTGGCTTTCAAATGCATTCCGGAGAAATCAAGTCTGAATCCGCCTCGGAAAGAGAGCACACATAATGTGAATCCCTTCACGAAATCGATCGAGTCAGACTCGATTTACATTTCCCGGACAAAATGCGATTCGTAGCCATAGCTAGCTAGATAGATAGACTAGCTATAATATCTCTACAGCAGCTAGCTAGCTAGCTAGCTAGCTAGCTAGCTAGCTAGCAGCTAGTCAGGTGAAAGTACCTCCCAAATAACCCAGATAAGATATTCTTACATGTAAAATAAAGGTGCCTTTTGTTGCAGTCCAATCCTAATAAGTTTGTATAAAAGTTTTAGAATACGCCATCCCATGTAAACACATACGAAACGTATGTACCTTCGAAGTAAGGTAAGTTTCGAAGGTACCTTCGTACCTTCGTACGATGGTATTCGACAACACGAAACTGGGCTGTAGTTGTGGACCTTCGCACACTTCACTCCCTGACCTTAAAGGCTCTTAGTGAGCTCTATATATGGTCTTATTGCAGAGGCATGTGTGATGCTCGTAAGTACGTTTAAAAGCTGCTTTTGGTGCGCTTCCCCTCACCAACTGCCTTGAAGCTACCTTAGATCTATTAGAAGGGAAGAGGGTAAATAAGCATGCAAGGAGAGTTACGAAACTTACCTTCGTCTAGAAATGAAGCCGAGAAATGTCCTTAGAGGCAGTTACGTCGGCGACGTAACAGCTCTTTGCAAACTTTCTCCACGCACCCCGAAGCTGCATTCTGACAGCGGCGAGTTTATTGGGACTCCCGTTACGAGAATTTCAGGGAAACAGGATACCTTACTGGCGGGGATAGGAGGAAGTGTGCACTGGTATGACCCTTTCAAGAGAGAAGGCGACCCAGTTTTAGTTGTTTGCACCATCTTCAATGCTGAGAGAATTCACGGTATAGTTCCAGTCGCAATTTTTGATAAGTTCTGCGACCATTCAACTGTTGAATCCTTACACGAAACGCTCGGTACCCCTGAAGTACGAGCGCTCTTGGTGTACGGGGAGCAACGTGTCACAATCGCTGCATTACTCGCAAACGAGAGCAGCTCTTCAAGCGAAAAAGGCCATCTGTGTAAGGTGGCCAACCTTCCTCTGCTCGGGCACTGGGTCCATGATGTATTGCCGCTGGAACGCGAAACGTTGCATTATAATGTTCCTGTTGTTGCAGTTGGACTCGCTGATAATTCAGTTGAGCAGTGGATGATGCCTACATGCAGGTCAGGTAAGGATGTCATGAGTTTTACGCCACGATGCATTCGTCGTGTTGAGTGCGCCATGCGTTCCATGCTTTACTCCCTGGCCCTGCGCGGCGACTCGATGAACGAGTTGGAAGTTGCAGGGGGGACAATCTTTAATCAGATCCAATTGTGGACACCTCGTGATGCAGAAGATTGTCGAAGTGTTGGATTAGGACTTTCGAATAGTAGGCGCCCACTTCCATGGGCTGTATTGAACGGACATAGAGGTAGTGTGATGCGTGTTCGTTGGGCTCGTCATGGCGCAAGCATATTTTCCACATCTGATGATCGCACAGCTCGTGTTTGGACTGTTCCTCCTAGACGGCTCAAAACGTTGCCAACAGATTTTCCTGATAACCACACACATAACATATTTGGTGGTGCTCTTTCTTTACGTGGTCACGTAGGACGCGTATGGGATTGCCACTTGGTTACTTTAGAGGTGTGCACTCTATTGGTGACTGCAGGAGAGGACTGCACAGTGAGATTGTGGACGCCACCACCTGGATTTTTCTCCCCAGAAAGAGTTGAACACGGTGATGATGTTTCATGTTTTGGCAACATGGAAGCTGAAATTCATGTTGACGAGCCATTGGCCGTCCTACGCGGGCACAAAGGGCGTGGTGTATGGCGCGTCATAAGTATACAATCGCCCTCGGGTGGGAGAGCACTTGTTTCAGCGGGCGCTGATGCGTCAATCAAGTTGTGGGATTTACGTGACTTTGGCCTGAGTGCAGATCGAGATATCCGCGCTGGCTGTTGGGTGACTGCTTCTGATAATCGAAACCGTCATTGTTTGAGGTTTTTCTCAGGCCCGATGCTGCCTCAATTGTACAACAACGTTGCGGCTAAATCTGAATGCAATGGAGACGGTAAGTTAGGTTGCTCCCAAAGTGTCAACATTGCGCTGCAGGGTAAGCAAGCACCTGGACCTTTAAAGGGAAAGTTGGGTGGCAGCAAAGGCGAATACGTCCGAGTCATCCACGTGCCAATATCTTCGACTATTTACGTGGCGACGAACAATGGTGTTCTGCACAGAGTTGACGTGTTGAAGGGTGTGAAGGATATGTGGTGTTGGAGAGAAATATATCGCATCAATCCTTGCGGGCCAATTGTTGCTCTTACCCATGTGAAGTTTGTGAGCTCCGCAGCTACGAATGCCGCCATAAATATGAATGTTTACGGTATAGTACTCGGAGACATACATGGTCGAGTTTCAGTCCTGTTTGTAGACGGAGTGGATGACCGCAAGGCTGAACAAGAGTGCAGGGGATACTTGACTCGAGTTATTCAAATATGGCATGCGTGCGAGCCACGGCGACTGTTGGACGTTTTTCAAGGATCATGGGATAACGAGCACCACTCCGATTATCTGTTCACTTCTGAAGTTGGGGGCATTATAAAGTGGTGGAGGAGAAAGCACCTACAGAGTGCTTGGAATGGTGATGCAAAACACGTATCAAATTGGGCAATAGAAGGAATTGCTCCAATGCCTTTTAACCGGCGTGTCTTGGCAGTGAGTTATCACCGAAATTCCAGGGTAATGTTTTGTGGTGATCAAGCTGGAAATATCGCAGCTTTTGACGGAGCTGGAATCAATGATCACGGCAGATCCAAACATTTGCATTCGTCACATACAACAATCTTACCTCTCTTGGCAGCCTCGACGAGTAAGGCCAAAATCGCAAGCACTGTTACATTTGTGAAAATTCGCAATACAGGTAATTATGACTTCAGTACTACTCAGGAGACCCGGAGGGCAGCATTGAAGTTTTTTACTGGTGGCAGAGATGGTTGTTTGTGCACGTTTATTCTGCGTCAAATTGCACGAGCCGGTTCTCTGAAGTCGGAACAATTGAGCTCCAGTGATAGCGCCATCAACCCTAGTGACGGAAGTGCACCTTTCCATTTGCCGAATTCATTCAAGTTTGAAGGTCGGAATGCATCGAATAGCTCCCGAATTCCCCATGAACAAATGCGTATTTGTACTAGCTCTCATCCATCTGAAGAAGTTAGGAACAAATTAGACGCAATAGTCAGTTCCACGCCATATCAGTTCATACGTCTCGCGAAGAAGCATTTTTCCAACATTTCAACAGTAAGAGCTGTTACATGGAGTAGCGAGCATGTACGTAGCGTTGATAGAGACTCAAAGATGAAGGGTGCGATAGACGAGTCCATATCTGTCGTTGCAGGCTTTAAAAACACAGAATTTATTGTGATTGACGCTTCAACAAACTGTGAGCTTCTCCGTGTGCAGTGTGGAGGTTGGCACAGACCAGTATCTCTGCTGATTGGAGAAAGCAAATTGCGTGGCTTATCATTTGCATTCTGCCAAGGAGCGAAGCTGACTCTAATAGAAAGCATCCCCTGGAACATCACAGATCATGGGGTTGACGCCCCTGATGACACGTGGAACTCGCGTTATTTAAGGGGTTCGTCCCATGGGTAAGTTATAGCTACGGCTACGTTCACAGATTGTATCGCGATCCCCCGGGCAAGTCTGCCAATCGATCTTTCAAAGCAATTCCCCATACTTTTCTGCTTGTGATATGTCGTCATCTTTACTTAACTTATTACAATGCGCAGGCGCGAAATTCACACTATTAAATTTCTTCCGCATCCAAAAGCTAGCAGCCAAATTTTTGGGTTGTTGACAGGTTCTGAAGACGGCACCATCATCTGTCACCTGCATACGGTATCTCAAGTTGGGCACGCGTCTCGACAGTCTATAGAGGTGGGAACCCATATTGGAGGCACGGCGGTTCGTTCTTTATATCTTTTTCCCGAGCTGGCCGGGGGTGGGCTTGGGATTTCTGCACACAAAGATTGCTCTTATATCCTCCTTTCTGCTGGTGCCAAAGAAGTCGTCATGGCATGGCGAGTCAAATGGATACAGAAAACAGAATTTAATTCATCAGATGAGCAGCCATGGGAAATCAGAACCACCCTTTTGGCAGCAGCTGGCCGAACAGAAAAAAATGATGTTTACAAGACATTGAAAACAGAGCAGAAATTCAATATTGGGTCAAAAACATCTGATGAAAGGTGTATGGCTGTTGTCGGGTTTGTGCCTATACAGCCTAGCGAAAAAATCGTTTCTTCTAATTATTGCGTTGGTTGTTATGTAACATTGACAGCGATGTCAGAAGGGTCCCTCAAGGTGACTATACTAGACACTGCTAGACAGAGTGTTGACGCCTGCGGAAGTATACTTCCAGTGGCTGAATTACGATATCATATCCGACCAATCATTTCGCTTGCAGCAATCGCGGTACCCCTTGATACCCACGGAACCAGCAATGCTGTTCTCGTTTGTAGCGGTGCTACTGATGGAGAAATAGCCATATGGGACCTTACTGAGCTTAGTGCAATGATTTCGGGTACAAATACATGTGGTTTTGGCAAAGACATTGGCAACAAGAGCCCTGTGAGTTCGATTGCTGCTTCACATCGTTCAGGCGTGAACAGTGTCGCAGTGGCACGTGTTCCCAGTGGATCCCCGGGGCGTTTTATCATTTCAAGTGGTGGCGATGACCAATCGCTTCGGGTGTCGCTCCTATCTGTGGCCCGGTGTCTTACATCACAGAAGCAAAAACCATTTAGTGTTTCTGTGGCTTTGTTGAGAACGGTTATCACTGATTTTGCGCACGGGTCATCGATAAAAGGAGTGTGGATGAACCGTAATGGGGTGGTGGCTACCACTTCTCACGATCAACGACTTCGGATGTGGACTGTATGTGAATCTGGTAGTTCAGACTTTTCCATTGCATCTCTTGCAGGAAGTTTTGTTGATTGTCCTGAACCCGAAGCATTGGATGCATGCCCCATATTTTGCGACGAAAGCATGTTACGTGTTGCTATTTCAGGACGTGGGTTACAGATATTTCATTTTTAAATAATGAGGCGAAGTAGGCGATGACATTTATTGAAATTTCTTTTTAATCTTATCGCTGATCTTTCTTCGCATCGCCACTCGAGCACGAAGATATCCAGATTTTGGTGCCATGCAAGTTCCTATATTGTTACCCAGTGCTAGCTGAGGAATAAGTGTGGGATTCCAGTCTTACCAAATCTGGTAAAGCTTCAAGGGGCCAGCAGTATGTACGTATCAGATCAAGGGACCAATCAAATGGATTACGTGGACCTGCCGCTTTTTTGGCAATCTCTATTGTCGCCAGTCATCTGATAAGTACTTTGTCGCCAGTCATCTGATAAGTACTTTGTCGCCAGTCATCAGATGAGTACATTCATACCGAACGCAACACTAGCGTTCGGTGGTAACACTGGTTGAATGGACCTGTTCGTTTCGGAAGGAACATGGAGCCTTTCAGAATAAAAACTTCCCTCGAATATTCAGTACACGTCTGAACAGTAGCAACCATCGCCCATGAGTGAGAAGAACAAGTTCGCTTGCCTCACGCGCCCTTCAAAGCTTGCAGCGGCGTCGGGATCGACCCAGGACAGGTCGAGTGGTTCGGGTCGGTCTTCTACTCGGATGCGTTCGCCTGGCTTTAATGGTTCCGTGGGGCTGTAGTTGCGCAATCTTGAGTGTGTCAAATTGTAAATGCGCTTTAGGTGTAACTTCAGTGCCAGAGTGACTGACATAATTGTTGCGAGTTCTATATCCTGTCGCACTGCAACATAATCTGCTTCCGTCGATGTTCGCACAGTCATTTCATTGCTCGATAATGTGATGTGTCTTTTGAGTGAGTCTGGCAACATCGATGCTCGGAGCATCACAATTCGACTCAAGTGATGGGCTGTAAACAAGACCTCATCATGCGTTGAGAAAGGCAACGATGCGATGAGATTAGCGAGGAAACATATATACGGGATATGTTCTCCACGGTTAGAATCTTCAAATCTTCGCAATAAGCTCATAATGAATTTAAAGCGCGCCGCGCGGGTCTTATTTACCAACTTGTAGAGTTTTTGAACTCCATCGTCGATGATATCTGCTCTGACTAATTTTGGTTCCTTGAAAGTGAAAAGATGGTTACTCACCATTCGAAAAAACGCAGGTTGGGAGAAAGTTGAACATACCTTATTTCCCTCAGCATGAACCATTTTGTCCCATTTTTGTGCGCGTCGGGCACCCGAGTGCAGTTTTTTGCAGAAAACAAACATGAGTTCAGCACCAGCACATAACTGATTATCGAAGAAGGTTGGATGTTTGCCATGTAGGTGCTTCAGCAGCCGGGACACAAGTTTTCGTATCGTCACCGAAGGGTCAACATGTAGAGCAATGAGCGATGGAAAGCAGGACATAGGGTGTATATGCCCTTGACGCAGAATTATCTCGCTGAGATGCAACGCTTTAAGGCGAACAGATGTCTCAAAATCAGTGCAAAGAGCAAGAACGCAAGGCCAATAACGTTGTGCTAATGCATTTGATAAGTTGCTTTCGTGTTCACCATTTACCATTTGAAAGTCTCCTAGACTTTTAGCATTGTCATGTTCAAGGGCAGGTCCCGCGGTGTAATGATGATGTCGTCCGTCTCCTGTACTCCAAGTCTTATAGTAACCTCTGGCCCTTGTTTTTTGAGTCATGTTATGAGGCATGGTACTCGGAGCACCCGCGATCTGCTTTAGGGACTTTTCTTCATCTTCGCGTAAATACTCGTCGATTATTAACAATGCCTGCTCTTTGAGACCTTTATCGGCAGATAGATCGAGTGCCGCATGCATGATTCCATCAACAGACGTATCATCAAAACCTCTACTGGCAGTTATTATCAAGTGCGCGCGAGAAATAAATACGTAGCCGCACGCTTGTAGAGCAATCCTTTTAATGCCAAATCCAAACATGCCTGAGTGTTGCAGAAACACCTGGAACAAGCGCATCAAAGATACGGGCAAGAGAGCCTCCTCATTAGAGGTCTCCAAAATATCTGCTCCGTACCTTGATAGATTTCCAAGGACAAAAATGGCACGCGACACATGGGCAGTTTCTTCCTGGGATATTCCATATTTCTCCTTCACACCATTCAAGAATTTTAAAAACCGTCTTGAAACTTGCAATGCTCCCGATGCCATAGGAGATTTGGGCGAATTTCGTGCAACGGTGCACAGACATCGAGAAGCATAATGTAAAACGCCGTGATATGTACTGCGCAAAAGAAGCACACGCAAATCCTTCTCCACTTCATTTGCAACACAACTTGTTATTGTGGTCTCACTAACCACAGCATCTACAACTGAAATGCAACATTGTAGCTGCATTGAATTGATGGAAGTGTTCTCGGTTTTTTTCAAATATGGGTGCACCGCCATAGCAAACTCCAAGGGATGGTTTGCTGGAACGCATAATCGTCGATCTGTTGCACAAATCACGTGGACACCAAGAGCGTAACGTACCGCTATCGGAAACAAGGATAACCCCTGTTGAAATGAAGCATGATCTCCTACATCTTTGGAACGAATGCCACCAAATTCAAACGAGTGACACTCAGGTTTCTCTTCATGATGCAAAAAATGGTTGATCACAGCGCGACACAAGCGCTGTGCCTGATCAACCAGCAAGGCAGGGCAATCCGCATCATGACCACGAACATGCTGGCTGTCTTGCGAGAAAATTGCGCGTCTTAAAATAACAATGATGGGAAACGATGGTAAGAGGGGTAGTCTGGCCATTCCTGTGCGACTGACGCTCCAATATATTTTCCAGATTACTTCCACAAAGCTTTTTGCACATTGAGCGGCAGATTTACCGAATTTCTTGACAACCTTTGCATTTGGTGTTAGCTCGTTATCATCAAACTGGAGCCATGCTTCGCGGAATATTCCGACAACTAGCTCTTGGATGGCAGGATCATCATCAAAAATGCGGAAAGCCAGACGACTGAGAATTTGATTGCTTTCATTCGAATCTTCAGAAGCACATAGATATTCTCGCAATACATGCACCACTCGTCTCCGAACACTGACTCCAACATCAGATAAACGTTCAACGATAGCATCGTGATACGTAAATGGAACTCCTGGATGTCGTACAACATGCTTGCCGAGCATATCGACCATGGTGTGCCGCACCATTGTGCCGTTATCCGACAATCTCCTTGCCATCATGAGCCGCATTCTGTCAGAGTTCAATAATCTGAAATCGGCGTCGATGACACCAGCAAGTGCACGCACTGCAGCTGCCCGGACTGAAATAGCAGCATCCTCAAGAGCTCCGAGTATTCGACGTAAAAGTACGTCGAACTGCCTGGCAAGCGGATATCTTTGTTGCAGAATTCGGCACAGACGAATGGCAATTGGACGCGACAACCGTGTACCGAATGTATCTGTGCTTGAATCGCCTGTCACGCGGCTTTTGAAACGGTCGTATAGTGTGCGGTACATTATGGGATTTCCACCAGGCCCGTCAAATTCGGATCGGAATCCCAACCCATTCCATTCAGACTCTCTTGTCAGCTGTGCAAGTGAAAATGCCACAGCTGGGATTTCCATTTCGTGAGAGATTGTTTCCTGCGTGACAGCTTGGCAAACGTTCCAGAGATGCATGCACTCAAGTGTAAGCATGTCAGGACCGTCGGCGAAACTGCTTTCTGAATCAACACCAGTGCAACATGTATTGCGCACGAAACCTGCATCCTGACGCGCGGATTTCAAAGCGCTGCTGGTGGACTTTGAGAGATGGGTGTCCTTTTTGCCGTGCACATCGGCATATGCGAGCGATTGCACGAGGTCGTCGCGCTCGCATGCGACACTATCTTTTTTGACTTTCGTAGCAATCTGCCCGAGGATGTCCAGTGCAACCTCTCTAACTTTTATTTCTGTTGAACTTATTCCGCGAGAGGACAGAAGCTGTGAAGACAAACTCAAAAGCACAAGGCTAGCTCCTGGCCACTCCGGCATATTCAGAACGGTCAGCAGGTCTGAAACTACGTTACTGAGCCGACCTTTGAAGTCAAAATCTTGCACCTTCGCAGAATGCCAAGTCAAGAGGAATTCTTTCCAGAAATAGTGACTCCAATGAAAAGCTGGTCCGCAGCCAGTTTCATGGTTAGATAAAGTTGCCATGTCTTTGATCTCAGCCACAGATTTTAAGTTTGGATGCAAGGCAACACAGGATTCAATGCATCTCAATAATACTGCAGATATTACCTGAATTGAAATAGAATCATCCTGCGGTAGCAAGAGGCGACGAAGTCTACGACCGCTTGCTGGCAGTTTCAAAAATGTAGCTAATGCGTCGTCAATAATGAAACTGCGATGTTCTGGGTAGTTCTTGAAAGCAGAGACAACTACCTCAACAGCGTTAGGATGTATCAAATCGATTCCCTCGATTGTAAATGACGCCATGCACACGCTCATAACCTGGTAAACAGTTGAAGAAGGTACTGGTATAATGCTCAGAAGGTTTGCAAGCTGACGCAGGATTGTTGCAAGCAGATTGACTAAGACATCAAAGGCCTTTGATTGTCTTATTTGTTTGACAATGACGCTATCATCGTCAACCTGAGACTCTTCTTCAACCCGACACTCTTCCGCGTCAGTAAATTTGCCACTCTTCGATTTTGCATCGAAATCATCATCATTTGTCGCGTCTTGTTGGAAAGAAGTTGACCTTAGAGCTTTATACGAGTTTCCAGAGCCCGAGAAAAACAAGAAGACATTACAGGTTAGATGATGCTGAACTGCATTTACCAATTCTTCGATAACATCCTCCCGGTAAATTTCCCTCGACATATCACTTGAAGTGAGAATGTACATCGCAAGAGAAATGGCATCCAATGCGCTTAGAATTTCTTTCATTTTGGACCTTGCAGGGTTGCAGAGAATTTTATGGGTACAACCAAATTTGATGTGTGCTGTCAAAATTTGCAAAATTTGCACGATATCAGTTGACCTCACATGTCGCAATAGCCCGCAATTGGAAAGAACCTTTATCTCGTCAACTAATTTACGAGGAAAATGGCCAAATAAAGGCCCATTTCTTGACAGAATACCCTGCAGATCCAAAAAAAAAACATTTTTATGACAGGACTTTTGGAAGACGCCATACATGTCTCACCTGTTCGAAATACTCTTGAAGCGATTCATTGAAATCATCTGCAGAGCAGACAAATGGTAAGATTCCCCTAGCCGCGAACGAACGTGTCATCATCCAAGATTGCGCACCTAGTATCTGCTTTTCACTTTTGTCGCAGGCCACCCTTCCGCGCTTGATCGTACACATGGACTGAGAAGGGTTTATTACCTGTGCACACTCCACACTGAGCTCAAAACGGCGGGTCAAACAACGCGAGTGAATCACCTTTGCTGATTGTTGTCTGGTTGCGTCATCAATCATCGAAATGCTGTTTTGATCTTTACCAACAATTGTACCTTGTAGAAGTGGAGGATTTGACTTCCGCAAAGGTCGAAGGGCTGGTCAAGAGAAAGAAAGTCAACAAGGAACAGATGCAGGGTCAGTCGCGGCGATATTGAAGACAAGTACAATAAACTTACGATTGACATCAAAATGACCAGGCCATGTGTCGAACACGGCTCGGCGGAAGGTAGTTCCGGGCGAGGGAGATGTGAAAAGCTTCAAAGAACTCGATCTGAAAAGTTGAATGTTTATTGTCGCGCAGACCACAGATCGAGCGAAATACCCACAAATACGAAATATCTGCCCTGAGAAGAAGTCGACCGACAAGCGTCGCGAGTGCATCGGATGATTCTGGTTCTTTGGCCAGTAGTTTCTCGAGCAAAGGTGACAAACGTACGACTGGAAGAGGCAGGTAGGGATTTTCGAAAGTTGAAAGATTAGACAAGCGCAAAGCGCTATTTCGCTCTTCGATGTCGGTCGAAGTCACCATGGTTGTTGACTTAACAGGCAATGTGTATGTGTTGTGTTCAATAGTAGCTCAGAGGCATACACTCTCGCCGCAGGAGGGCTTACGTTTGTTCAGCCTGTACAGCATGTTCAGCCTGTTCAGCCGTTCTGGCTGTTCAGCTGTCAGAAGGACTCTCCATTTCAGAAGGTAATATTATACGAAGGTACGAAGGTACCTTTGAAGTAAGGTACGAAGGTACCTTCGAATGTACCTTATATAATAATAAGGTGCGAGTTTCGAAGATAGAGGTTTTATCGACGAAGAAGGCACTTTGATCCACTGCATGCCGCTATACTGCTCCGCACATCAACCAACATCAACGACCTGCGACTCCGAAACGATACACTGCTTACGAAATGTCTAAAAAACAGAAGACATCGCGAACGCTCGCTCTTTTCGACGTTGATGGCACGCTGACTGTTCCTCGCCAGGTAAGTCGTGATGATGTCCCGCAAATGCACAGCGGAGTCCCTGACACGACGACTCTTTTCAACGACACTGTACGCTTTTGGCAGGAAGCTGACGAAACTATGTTAACTTTCATGAAAACGCTGCGAGAGGTGCGCACTGCTGTTTTCTGACCTAATTCGTACGTAAAATTACGATTCGTACCACTACAGAAAGTGACTGTCGGAATTGTCGGCGGGAGCGACCTCGTTAAAATAAGAGAACAGTTAGGCGAGAACGGTGTGTCCATTTTCCCATCTTTTCTTTTTTCTTAAATATTTGAGTATTTCCGACACTCATCGTCCTAACGTCTTGCGCCCGAATTTGTCTTCACAGCGGATAAAGAATTCGATTTCCTCTTCTCAGAAAATGGTCTGATGGCATTTAAAGCAGGTGTTCTGCTGAAGGCAACGAGTTTCAAAGATCATCTCGGAGAGGAAAAGCTGAAAAAGTTAATCAACTTTATTCTCATTTATATCGCCAACTTGGACATTCCTATCAAGCGCGGCACTTTTGTTGAATTTCGCAATGGTATGCTCAATGTGTCCCCCATCGGTCGAAATTGCAGCCAGACTGAAAGAGACGAATTCGAGAGATACGACAAGCAAGCTCAAATCCGTGAAAAAATGGTCAAAGTTCTGCAGACACAATTTGCGGAGTACAACTTGACATACTCTATCGGTGGTCAGATCTCCTTTGATGTTTTCCCACAAGGTTGGGACAAGACATTTTGCCTCCAATTTGTGGCCGATCATTTTGACGAGATTCACTTCTTCGGTGACAAGACACAAAAGGGTGGGAACGATCATGAAATTTTTACCTCACCCCGGACGATTGGACACACAGTCACGTCACCTGAGGATACGCGCATGCAAGTCAAACAGCACATCCTTGACCGGTTATGATCCTTTTCATGACTCGGCGTTGTTTACTTTCGAGTTTGCGGAGAAAGCAAGCATGACAATATAAAATGACTACCTAGCGTTGCCGCAGGCCTAGGCTCAAAGACTAAGTAACTTATTTATATATTGTGAAACTATTCACGTGCATTGATCATCGGCTTGGCAAACAGAACATTTCTTGCGACAGAGGATTCCTGTCGAACCCAAGTTGTCACATCCTAACAGGCGCGGAATGTTATGTGTCTGGAAACTGGGCTTCCAGATGTATTTCAACATCGTAGTACCACAGCATCTAGATGGCACAGCGTATTTTTCATCTAGCATCTTCGCGAAATGAAACCTTGCCCGTGGTGTGACCGGCCGGAAATTGGTAGGGCATGTTGGGATCCTCCCTCACCTATGATCCAGTGAGTATTCACTTCGTCGCTAGCTACCTAGATCCCGCAAGTAGCATGGCATCGCACTAAATTCGATCGGGCCAAAGTCAAACGTGGTGGTTCCAAATCAATCTCGTATGCTTGATTCAAATTTCTGATATCAAATCCAGCGTTTTGGAAAGCCTTCTTGCCCTGCTTTGACACTATCCTACGTTTCACTGCCGCATTTTCGCGCATATTGAGCAACGTCGAATGATTCATGCTCAGCTTAGCGTCTTCAAGCATCTTATAATCGATCCGCGCTTGACGTTCTGCCTTGATGCCACCATTGGCGAATGCCTCAGCACAAACTCGTTCGAGAGAAAAAACAGGTCTGTCATCAAGATATGTCAAAGTTGATATCTCAGATATCATTCGCTTACGATAGTTCTGCAGTGATCCAACGATTGGATTTCCTTGCAAATATAAGCATGCAAGGGATGGTACGGACGTGAAAAGATGGATCATGTCCTCAGGTTCCCCGCGCATGTTATTTTGCTGCAAGTCCAAGCAAGTAAGCGAAGAGCAATGAATGAGATCAGCAATGCCTTCTAAACAGTGTATTTTACAGTGGGCAGCCTGATGTGAAATGCGATAAGTTTCTAAGTGAGCACGAGCTGACATCACTGGTCACGACCCGCTCAAAGCCAAAAGAAAAAAAGAGAACTGTGGGATTTTTAGACAGTGGAAAACTGCTTGGATAAACTTGTCGTCGTTTTGAAAACAGGAGTTGAGGGATGCAACCCACCGAAAGCGTTTGCAAGTTTTTGAGCCTAGCTAAGTTGCCAAGTTTGCCGAGGTTATTATAAGATACATTCAACGTAGTAATTGAAATGGGTAGGGTTGGAGAGATGGCCATGATACAATTTTGTTGTGCAAAAAGACACCGAAGTTGGACGCAGTTTTCAAGCCCGTCAAGTTCCTCTATCCCGTTCCCTTCAAGGAAAATTGATCTCACAGCCGTGTACTCTTCTAAATGCTGTATCCGGGTAAAACCTTTGAAGTGAAGGTAGAGACTCTCATTCAGCAAAGGCGAAGTATATCCTCCAGTCTCCCTGCAGTTTGACCGAAGCCACTCCTTTGTCATCACGCGTTCCATCCTTCTTAACAGTCGACATTATTTGGAAAAACCAGAATACTATCTTGTTATTTATAATTTATTCGGACCTGTGTTACTTGTACTGTTTTTTTTTTGCCCAGGGGCGGGACTGATTATCCTTGATGAGTTAATTCTTCGTAATTCAAGAGATTATTACATGGGATGTAGCGTCGTCTAGTAATGGCCGTTTGTCATTAGCTAGCTAGCTAAGCTACATCCCGCAGTGAATATCGAACTTTCGTACCTGAAACCTGCAAGCGTTGTGATCATCGATTAGAACCTATCCTCGTCAGGATCAGAACTCGTCGCTGGTCACGGATGTGGGGTTGCGGTAGAACTCGGCCGCCTGCGTGGCCTGTCTAGCTCCGCGCCAGCGCGTGGATGTGACTGTGTGTCCCAGGACCCTTCGCATGATGGTGCTGATAAGGGAGACGTGGACGAGGGCGATGTTGTGGAGGTACGCCCTGTTCCGGAATTCGAGGGGTGGAGGCTCCTCGGTGTGTACGCCCTGTGTGTGTGCGTTGACAGCTCCGGATGTGCGGTGAGCTTGATGGTCGGCGACATCTTTTAGCAGCTTGAGGAATGGTTTACCCATGCGGCCGTAGGTGTCCATCACGAGTGGAATGAATTCCTTGTGCGCTCTGAGTGCGGCCTCCTTGTACTTGCCATCTTTGAGCGTCTCCGCGGCCTTGATGGGATTGGCTTTGGGGTGGCTCTTGCCTTGGCGGGCCTGAGGTTGGCTCGCCGGGTCCTTAGCCTTGCCGATGATGTGTGTGATTCAATATTTAATACCTTCGAAGGTAGCATGAGTGTAAATAAAATGTACGAATAATGAAGGTATTTATTAATATATATCATATACGTATCATAGAATGTTAGTTAGATAGAGCTAGCTGGCTCACTCCTAGCTCCATTTACGTTGACTTTCGGTCGGTTCGGTCGGCATTGTGGTTTCCACGAATACATGTCGGTTGCAAATAACGACACGCGCTTCGCGCCAAACATTTTGGGTCGCGCGTATTTGTTTTCCTATGGCGCCAAGTCTGGAAGGCGAGCGTGCTGGACCACTTGCAAAGATGCTGTTCGGCGCCAAACATTACCTTCACGCTTCTTCGCATCGAATGAAGGTACTCGCTCGTCGCATTAGTTAGTGATATAGAAAAACATACGTTACTTGTGGCGAGGTACACGCTCCGCTCTAAGCTTCTCCTGGTGCATTTCTACCTCTCTATCACCCTTTGCACCTGGCTCATACCTCAAGTAGTTTTTACTCTGCGTTTTCACCACCTGTTTCCTTGTTTCCACAAGGGCTCTCCGCTGAAAGTTTTTAAGCCTGTCGCGTAGTAGCGTATGCGTTCCAGCGAATGTTCGGAGGCTCCCAGTAAGCTCGTCCGTAAGAAGTACTGGTGCAGGCTCAGGTTGATACAGGTGTTTTCCGAGTCTGGACGGAGATCCGTGTGCTCTTCCCTTTCTAGTTAACGTGCGACGAGCCAACCTATCCCGGCCAGAGTCTTCTGCGGCAACTATCTCCGCGTGCAGCTCCTTCACAAGGCTCAAATCTCTGCGCTGGCGTTTAGCAAGCATGTTTGCCGCCTCCTCTGCTACCCGCTCTCTCCTTCTCCTTTGTTTATTCCGATACGCCTTCGTCATCTTACCTCGAGGCATCGCCGTTGCTTTGTATATTGCCTGTTCTCCCACATCGTCGAGTTCATGCTCCGCTCGGAGCTCAACATTTCCGCAATCTAAGTCATTGATCAACCATGCACTCGCATCTGTTCTGACCTCCGGTGCCTTTATTGGGTCAAGCTGTCTTCTCAGCATCTTGGATACCTCTCGTGCGACCTCCTTCGCAAGCACGGCTTGTCGTGCGTCTTCTGGAGGATTGTAAGAAGAACCCGCAGCATCTGTCTGCATTGCTTTCACAGGCATCATCGTGCACTCATTTGATCCTTTTCCCAGCAGTGGTCTGTGGCTTAGCTGGATCATGTCACAGGAAGCTGAACCAGCTGCACCTAAACTGACCGATTTTAACTTTCGAGGCTTTTGCATTATCGGCAAGTTTTTCTCATCACCATTCCATAGATTATAATTTCTCACACTTTTGGGAACGTCAATGCCACTCACCATGTCGTTCAGAGAAAATGCTTTGCGTGGTTTATAAACTGTTGCAGTAGCTGAAGTATTCGACGTTGTCTCACCAGATGATCGAATGGCTTTTTTGGCCTCGATCTGTGACTTGTTGCCTTCCGATCCGGAAACTATCATATTCGCACCCTTTGTGGCATACTTGGAGGCTGGCGCTCCTTTGGACTTTCGAGCAACGGGCACGGGAAAAGGTTTTACTCTTCGTTCTCTCGCAAGGATAGCGTCGACCCGAGAAACCTTGGAGCGTGCCCGCTTCTTGCGTGAGATCGTGTCAAGGTTATTGCCTGGAGCACAATTATCCAAAAAGAAGATATCTTCATCGTGGAGTCCATCAATACGACCGCCGAGTATGCCGTCTGCTTGCTTAGCGGCCACAAAATCGCCCTCTCCGAGATCAATCTTTCTCTGTGCTCTCTTAGAAGAGGTTTTCGCCCTCATCTTCTCTGTGAACCGGTTCAGGAAAGCGGTTGACAGATTTCCTCGCGTTCTGGCGATAGCTGAACCTTCTTTGCATCAAATCAGCTCCCGCTGTGCGGTTTAAAGAGGGGACTTCAGAGCAAAGCGCCGACACGCTAATAATAAAGTACAAACCCTATGTAATTATGATAGTACCCCGTTTATGATCGTTAAATCTTTTAATGATCGTTTGTAGAAATACAGATCTATTAAACATGGGGTTAGTTGATTGTATTAAATGCCTAACTATTGCCAGTGTGATCAGGGTTAGTTTCATGGGGTTAAAGATATAGTGTTATATATAAATATAATGTTATTATGGTAAGATCATGTATAAAGATCATGTATATGTATGATCTTAAATATGTAAGTATGATATTATGATTAATAAATATATATGACATAATACGAACGAAGATAGATAATTATTTATTATTATTTATATCTTTATTCGATTTTATTCGTTCGTTCGTTACTGTACCTTCGAAGGTAAAAAATATCGAATAGAAAGAAGGATGT
>JACLAB010005182.1_pt1 | contig 30603 bp, 21 predicted proteins | sample 8027921 | NCBI WGS metagenome assembly JACLAB01 (sample SAMN15725117, study PRJNA655200) | protist metagenome | isolation source: fluorescence activated cell sorting (FACS) single amplified genomes of... | place: USA: West Boothbay Harbor, Gulf of Maine | collected 2000-07-19 | reverse complement strand
AAATCGCTCAGATAAGCAGATTATTGAAGGGAGAAAAAGTAGTTCGACCAAACGAAGAGTCTGAGTTCTTGAGCTCGTTTTCGTTTCGTCGCGATGGGAGCTTTCAGCGCAAAGAATCTCGTAGAGTTCGTGGACCGCGGGCTAGTGGACGAGGACGCTCAGCGACAGAAACGTTCAAAATGCGTGCACGCCAAATCTCAAGAGAGCCACCACGTTTGGCTGCCGAAGCGTTATCCGCGCTGAGTGTCTCGGCTCAAAAAGAAGTCGTGCGCCTTTTGACTCGAGAGTGCGCGGTGCAATTGATCGCACACATGGGGCAAATACAACGCGACGTCTTGCTTTCATCCTTCAAACATTTAGTCGAGGACGTAGAAAACTTGAGAAAACAAATGGCTTTAGAAGTAGCAGCACTAGCAGCAGCAAATTTGGTGTATTAACAATGACCATGTGTAACGATGACAATGTGTAATGTGTACGGTAAACCTCGGCTTTCACCTCGGACTCATTTCCCAACACGACGCAATGATGACGATTGCACGCTTGGCCGTCGTGGTTCTCTCGATGACAACTGTCGTCATGGCGGATCACGATTCAGATTGGTTTCGAACGACGCCCGCTGGCAAACATGGGGCTTTGGATATCACGCGGGACATTTCAAATCAGGTCCTTGCGACGACATGTTTGCCAGATGCCTTTGTGCAAGTAAACGGCGACAATTTCGAGGTGAACGGTCAGAGGTTTATCGCTATTGGATGGAATCAATGGGAAGTACTTGAACAAGCGAGTGATGCAGGACCGCCGGCGAGACACTTGCCTCTCCCAGGCCGCGAGCATATCATTCGAGTATTCAACGAAGGCGTCGCCACAGGCATGAAGGTTGTTCGCTTTTGGGCGCATACAATCACGAAAGGTTACGCCGCACAGAAATCAGCTGGCGTCTGGAATGAAAACATTCTCGAATCACTTGATTTTGTAATGGATGAGGCGCGCAAACGCGGCCTGCGCGTCATTTTAGTGCTTGCAGATAATTGGTATAGTGTCGGTGGAGTTGATCAGTACGTCGAGATGTCGCCGACCGCGTCGAAACATCAAGACTTCTATACCGACCAAACTTCGCGCCGTTTGTTCATGGACATGATCAATACGATCACAAATCGTCGAAACTCTATCAACGGTCGTCGCTACGGTGACGATCCTACTATCATGGCGTACAATCTTGTGAACGAGGCGCGTTGCCAAGGATGCCAGCCTCAGATTATCGGCCAATGGGTGAATGACATGTGTACATTCCTCAAGAAGCGCGCACCGAATACCCTCGTGGGTCTGGGCTATGAAGGATTTTTTCACTTGAGTGATTCAGAAGAGGAGCGCGCGCTCAATCCTGGCGTCGGCGGCTCGACGTGGGCTGCCGAAGAAGGACAAAGTTGGGCTCGTCACTCTAAGTTGAAATGTATTGACTTTGCATCTATTCACGTTTGGCCCGACAATTGGCAGCCAAAAACTGTGACATTCATGCGACAGTACATCCAATCGCACATCGATATGGCGGCTCGATCGTTCAACAAACCATTCTTGCTAGAGGAATTCGGCAAGATTGTCGAAGATAGGTCGACCTTTAGCGAACGTAACAAGTACTTTGCCGCCGCGTTTGATCTAGCCGAGCAGAACGCGCGTCAAGGAAAGCTCGCGGGCTCTCTTTTCTGGCATTGGTACGACAGAGGCGTCGGTTTGACATCAAAGTACGGCATTCACTCCGACGAGTCCACTTGGTCTCTCGTCACAAAGCATGTCGATGCGATGAATGCGATTACCGGAGCGCGCGAGTCGTGCTCGGTGAAATAAAACCTTCATCCGCGCACCGCGACGCACTGCCACGCGGAATTTTCCTTGAGTTCTGACGAGTCTTTGTCGCTATCGATGTAATCAGATCTATCGAATCCAAGATCCCTCACCTCGGTCGATTGCGAGGGATTCATCTCCGCTTGCCACACCCATTTGACTTTGTCGTCAAACTCGCTCAAACTCGAACGCATCGCGTCCTCGTCGCTCTCAGCCTCAAGGAGCGTATACGACGTCACAACGAGCGGTGTGCGTTCATCAATTACGACGCGTTCAATTGTAGGCGCCCAATCACTCGGATCATATCCCCACACTCCGGCATTAAACGCAAACGCCACATCTGGAGCCTCCTCCAAAGTCGGCGGCGCCTCGTCGTGATACAATCCTGTGCGATATTCCACCCGTAACGCCGCTCGACTCGGAACATCCGACGACATAGACGACAACGAAGACGAAGACATCCTATCACGCACGTCATACGCCACATCCAAATCCACACCATCATCCACCTTGACGTTTGGCCCGACGCACAGCACCGACACCGTCTCCACGCCCGCGCGCCACGCCGCCTCTCGTACACCCACAAACGCCCGCGCCGTCGCCCGCGGATTCGTCCCTTCATGCCTATCCGCACCTAAACACAACACTCGTATCGTCGCCCGCGCATCCACGCTCGCGCCCGGCGCCGCATCGTGCGCGCGAGCCACCGTCTCGAGCGTCCCTAACCGTCTGAGCGCGTGCACCATCGTGCGGTCGCGCGTCGCCTCCCCGTGCGCATCCATGCCCATCGCCCCGCGAACGCGCGCGCGTAATAAATACAATCAAACCCCTCCCGTCGTCGCCGCGCTCTCGTCGTCGTCCGCGACCGTCGACGCGCGCGACCGTCGACGCCCCGCGCGCGCGCTGGACTGTGGCGGCCGCCCCGAATCGTCATGATCGATCGATCGATCGATGCACATCGCGATCGCGAAAGCGCTCGAGTGCTTTCGCGCGATCGCGATGTGCATCGATCGCCATCGATCGATCCGCCATCGACCGACCGACCGACCGCTCGTCGAGGATTGTCGCGCGCGCGCGTTCGCGTCAGCGCGCGACGCCACACCGTCTTCGCACGCACACCAGCGCGCGTCGCGTTCGCGTTCGAGGATACAGGGATATAAGGATATATATTCCCCGCGTACCGACGTCGCATCGCGCGCGAGTCGACGACGCGTAGGACGCGATTCGAACGATTGCACGGCGCGCGATTATACCGTCGCTCTCACCGCACGGGTGGGGTGACCTACGACGTTGGGCTCGGCTTGGACGTTGGCGCGCGCGCGCGTGTGGTGAACGATGGCGACGAATGGGGAGAAACGCGCGGAGATTTATACGTATGAAGCACCGTGGATGATTTATGCGGCGAATTGGAGTGTACGTGCAACGACAGAAGCGCTTGGGTGGATTGACGCGCGCGCGACGTCGAGCGACGGCGCGGATCGAGCGCGATTGGGATATTCCATGCGCGTATGACGATGTGTGATGAATGACGACTGACGAGGTTGTGTGTGTGTGTGTTTTTGTGATCATGCATAGGTGCGACAAGATAAACCGTATCGATTAGCGTGCGGGAGTTTCGTGGAGGAGTACTCCAACTCGGTGCGAATCGTGACTTTGGATGAGGAAACGGGGACTTTTCCAGAAGAGTCGCAAAGCTCATTCACGCATCCGTATCCATGCACGAAGATTTTATTCATCCCGGACAAAGAATGCACAAAAGAAGATTTGTTGGCGACGACTGGGGATTACTTGAGAATCTGGCAAGTGCAGGAAGATAACTCGGTGGAGATGAAGTCGCTGTTGAATAACAACAAGAATAGCGAGTTTTGCGCACCATTGACGAGCTTTGACTGGAATGAGACGAAACTTCAGCGTGTTGGTACGTCATCAATCGATACAACGTGTACAATTTGGGACATTGAACGCGAGTGCGTGGACACGCAGCTCATCGCGCACGACAAGGAGGTGTATGATATTGCTTGGGGTGGGCCCGAGGTCTTCGCGAGCGTGAGTGCCGACGGCAGCGTGCGTGTATTTGATTTGAGAGATAAGGATCACAGTACAATCATCTATGAAAGTCAAACTCCAGACACTCCTTTATTACGTTTGGGTTGGAATAAGCAAGATCCGAGGTACATGGCGACTATTTGTATGGATAGTCCCGTCATCGTTCTCGATATTCGATTCCCGACGCTTCCAGTTGCTGAACTTCATTCGCACCGAGCGAGCGTGAACACTTTAGCCTGGGCCCCGCATAGCTCGAGTCACATGTGCACGGCTGGTGATGACAGTCAAGCCTTGATTTGGGACCTGTCCACGATGAATCAACCACCAGAAGGTGGCTTGGATCCAATCTTGGCGTACTCGGCTGGAGCGGAAATCAACCAGCTTCAATGGAGTGCTTCGCAGCCTGACTGGATTGCGATTGCTTTCCGCAATAGCTTACAAATTTTGCGCGTTTAAAGCCGTTTTGGCTCTGATGAGAGAAATGACGTGGCTTCGTCGCGTATGGGAGGAAAGGTTGTTTATTCCTCCAAGCGAAACAACGACGCCGTCACGAAAAACGAAAAACGAATGTACATCAAAACACCCACTGCCTACACACACTTCAATAATTACGCAGAAAATTTTAGATAAAATATACTTCCTCCATGTCATCATCGCTTACGTTCCTGCACAATGTCGGCGCGACTACTTCTATAGCGAGTAGAGTTCAGGAATCTGAAAAAAGTGCCATCTGTCGGATATCCTCCGCCAGTCGCCGCCCGCCTCCGTCATGTGCGATCCCTCAACGTCAGAGACCGCCAACACGATGAAGTGCAATCATGTGTGCATGGGGACGTCGACGAATGTCGCAGGGTGTCTCTTGAATGCTGTAGCGCGCGCTGTCGTGCATCAGTCGAGCGTACTAAGTACCGACGCAAGTCGACTGAAGCTTTCAAAGGACCTCTCAAAGGAGATCGAGAGCAAGCTATGCGAAGTCGACACGAGCAAGCCTCGTACGCTCCAAGATTTATCACTTAGAATAGAACAGTTTGCGACGTCGAAGAAGGGCGTGATGTCTGGGCTTTTAGGCAACACGAAGGATGCCGTCTCCAAGATGGAGAACGCTCTAGTTGATTCCAACGCTTGGGCAGAGAGCGAACGAAACAGATTAGCTGTTAAACTCGTCGAATTGTATGATTCTGATTTCCAAGCCCATTGCTCGAAGGAGTGCGCGAACGAGGATGAACTCTTCGAGCATAAGATGGAGTGCAGATTCCTTCCAGTGAGCTGTGAGAATGAAGGGTGTCCCGAGTCTTTCGCGCTACACCTACGTGACAAACATGACTCCCACTGTTCTTTCAAGCTTGTGCCCTGCACGCTGAATTGCAATCAAATCGTGATGCGCAGAGAAATGTGCGCGCATCAAGTTGGCACGTGTTCGATGAAGCTGATGAAATGCCCATATTTCGACTTAGGATGCGTTGATCCTATTTGTAAAGGTGTATTACACCAACACGTGACGACGAACGCAGATAGTCACTTGAAAATGCTCTGGGCGGAAGAAGCTAAAGTGAAATCGCGAGTTTTAGAACTTGAACGGTGGTCAGCGGCACTGGCAGAAGACGACGACAAACGCCGCGCAGGTCTCAAGGCAATGAACACCGGCATCTCCATGCTCGAAACCAAGCACTCAGATTTAGAAAAGGAACAAACGCTTGCGAAACAGGTTCATCAGAAGGTTGAAACGCGAGTACGTGGTCTAGAAGCTACGGTTAAAGCACAACAAAGTGAAATTGCGGCGTTGAACAGTAAAGTTGCCGGTTTGCTCAAATCTTTTGCGCAAATCGCCAAGCAGTAGTGCCACTGCTCATGTGCATACCAATATTTTCATTCATTATCTTTCCTTGCGATTTACGAGCGTTGCGCCTAAATATCTTGATAGAGGCGTCATATTCTGATCGCCTTCGAACTTGTTCACGAGTGGCGGCAGCGACATGCGTTTTAAAAAATAAGGCACCTACGCAACTGGCCGCACTTTAACGCGCGCGGCGCGGCGCCAAAAGTCAACCCGCGTACGCACAGCGCGCATAGCATAGCGAATACCATCACATCGTGCCTCGACGTCGCGAACGATGTCCACCGTGCTCATCTGCACCGGGTTCAATGTTCGCGAAACGGTACGTTTGAATCTCTAGTCGGCTCTTGAACCTCGACTGACGACGACTTCTCATCGATACGCAGGACGAAATCGCCCAGCTAGCATCATCCTTAAATATTACGTTCGAACAACACTGGACGGGGGCGGAGCACTTCGATGTGTGCGTGGCGGCGATGACAATGTCCGCCAAGTACGAGTTTTCTCGAAACATGCGAAAACCAGTCGTCAGCGTGCAGTGGTTGAAGGATAGCGCTAAGGCGAAGAAGTTAGCACCTATGGATAGATATAAAGTGTTGCCGTTGACGGGTTGTGTGGTGAGCTTGACAGGCTACACGAGCTTGCAGATAAGGAAGAAGATTGAGGAGAGCGTGAGTAGGATTGGTGGTATTTTCATGGGAGACCTGGTGGAGAAGAAGACGACGCACTTGATTGCGGCATCGAAAGATAGTTTGAAATACAAACATGCCAAGGAGTGGGGAACAGTAAAAATTGTTACTGATAGGTGGTTGGATGAGTGCGAGCGATCCGGTGAGAGATTAGATGAGGCACGTTTTGAGTTGGTGGACGTACCCCCACCTGAGGTGCAAAAACAGGCAAAGTGGGTTCCTCCGCCGGTAGCAGAAGATCATACGCCTTGGGATTCGCATTATCTGTTTGGTTGTCGAATTTATCTTGTTGGATTTGAGTCGCCGCGTGAACAGCAGTATTCCTGCGCAATTGTGAAACACGTACGCCTGGGTGCGGCGATTACCACGAAGGATTTCCGAAAGGCAACGCACATAGTTATGAGTAGATTCGTCACTCCTTGGCAAATGAATGAAGTTAAGATGGCAAAGGAGAGGTGTGTTCTGTCTGATTGGCTCGGAGAATGCACAAAGAAAAAAGCATGTCTACCGATAGAGGATTATTTAGTGTCTGACGAAGCTTGGGCGAGATGCAAGAATTTGATTACGCGCAGCGATTCAGGGGCGCTTTCAAGTAATCCTACTGAATCAGCTAGTGGAGTGGGTGATGACCAAGCTCAGCAGCGTACAAGTCGTTTAAAACCAACGTTACCAGTGCAAACGGTCGATGTAAGATCACCTCCAAAGGTTGTGCCTCGAGCGCAAAATCCTCTCACTCGAGAAGTGCTCGCGCAGACACATGTGTCAAATGTGCCAGAGACGTTTTTCCACACAGCAACTGAGTTGCCAGCGACGGAAGCACTTGCTGTCGACAGGCATGATGAATCGGGCGAAGCTGCTCGTATTTTCACACCGTTTGTTGACGTTCGAATTGCCTTGTCGGCACTTTTGTGCGAGGATGAAGCTTCAGTTTCACGTGAATATATAAGTGAAGGAGGTGGGCAAGTCATTGATTCACGTAGCGGACGAGAGTTTATCACGGCAAACTATGTTGTATGTCCAGCAGCGCCGGATGCAAAGGAACGTCATGAGCTCGAACGAATGAAACAAGTCGAAACGACATACGTAACTTGCTTTTGGTTGGAGCAATGCGTCAAAGCTGGAGAAATTCTACCAGCGACTGATTCTTTGGCGTACCAACCACTGCCGTGTACGGTGTCAAATAAAACCTTGGCCGAAGTATGTGTGAGTACTTCGTCGTACGATGAAATGACAAAGAAAACGCTCAAGTTCCTGTGCGTACTGCTTGGTGCAAAGTACTCTGATCGGTTGGCGAGAACCAAGAACACGCATTTAGTCGTACCCACGGCGGATGGCGCAAAGTATGAAGCGGCAAAAAAGTGGGGCCTGAAGGTTGTCACAGCAGAGTGGCTCTATGCGTGCGTCAAGTCTGGTTCACATGTGGACGAATCAACGTTCGAGCCAGGCGGAGAAATCGCGCCAAAAGCAGATACATCTGAGCACGTGACGCGAGAGAAAACGCGCGACAGCGTCGACGGTTCTGATGATGCACCCGCGAATGACTCCACCAAAACGCCATGTATTCAGCGGAAAGACTTGGTGATGGGTAAAGATTTGTCAGGCTTACTTCAAACGTCTCCATCTCCTATGGCTGCTTCTGGCTCAAAGTTTAGCACGCCTCACAGGAGGGCGACGCCGAACATGGACGGCAAGGTCAGCAAGTCTAGCGGCTCGCGTGGACGAACGCCACTGTCGCGCTCGTCATCGGGTGTCACTCCAAAATTAAAGCGACAGAAAAGCGATGTTATGAAGGATAACGCCGATTGCGTAGCTGATTTGGTGCAAGACTTAGCAGATGACATGGATGTGGACAAAGACGACCACCTTCCAATTCCAGATCAGTTTCCAACGCCTGGCAAAAGCAAGATGAAGAGACAAGTCAACAAGCCCATAGTGCACTTGTCGAGCATGCAAATGTCTCAATTAGAAAATAATGAAACTCAGGTGGGGTACGCAGATTTGAAGGCGGCGAACTCCCCGAAAAGGAGCGCTCGACCAGATGGAGCAGACAAGCTCAATACGTTGTTCGCAGTGTCTAAACATACGACACATCCAAGCGGTCCTAGTAGGATTCAAGCCGACGAATGGGCATAAATAGAAATCATAGAATTTATTAGAACGCGTGATGATAAACATCGTTATAGCAGAAATTTCTCAACTCACCGCTGTCGAGCAGTCCTCATAACTAGCAACGCAGACTTGCAAGGCATGTAGGTCATCGATAATCTGCCGCGAGCTGACGATTCCGGCCCTATAGTCCACGCCATTATTATTGCGTCTTCGTTTTTTGCTTGTGTATATACTTATATAACAACTGTCGCGGGTGCGTCGCGACGCTAGCGACCTCGAGAACGACGCCACGCGAACCCGTCGCCGTCGCCGTACGTCGCGGCGAGATAGGGCGCGACGCCGCGATCGAGTATGTCGTTGACGAGGGACTTTGGCACGCGACCAAGCATCCACGCCGGAAGCCCTGCGGCTACGCGTGGATGGTTTCCACCGCATTTGATTAAATCGCACGGACTCGCCTTGGGGGAACAAGGCGCCTTGAAACCGCCCCCGTTGACGCGCAGAATCGCACCGAGCTCGCGCGACACAAACAGATCAGTCCTTTTTCTATAATCGAAACCATACTTGCAGTACGTGACTGTAAAACGATCGTAATGAACGTGTTTCCAGATTGCCAATCTGTTTCGGAGCTCGGCGGATGGATTCTCTAGAACCCAGCACAGCGCCGCCGCCGCGCGGATGAAATCGAGCGTGACGCGCACGTACGTATCCGCGAGCTCGAGCACAGACTTTGCAAATTCGGTACCTTTTTTCGCGAATTCACTTCGGCGTTGTGGTGAATATCCTTCGCACGGCGGCGAAGCCCACACGAACGCACCTGGTGGGACAAATACGTAATTCATCGTTCTGATATCCGTCACGACGACGGTGACGCGCGGATGGCGTCTCGCCGCGTCGCATACGATGCGCCCGCGCCATTCGAACATATAGATGCGACGTAAAGATGGAAAACGATTCGCTATTTGCACCGAAATTTCACCCACGCCACCAAAGAGCTCGTACGCCGCGGCTGGAGCGTCTTTGGGTAACGGTGCCGACGCCCGCGTGCTCGGCACTTCAAAGACGCCTCGCTGTTGGCGCCGCTCAGGACTCTTTCGCGCTCGATCGCGAGCTCGCGCGCGACTTTTGTCGCGGCACCGTCGCTCTAACTCGGCGAGCTCGCCGTGCATGATGTCCTCGTCATCCATCGGATCGGCGCGCCACACGAGTCGATACGGCACGAGCGGATATACGCAAATCGACGCGTCGTACGACGTCACCAGAAAGCCGCAGGTGGCTTTCGTCTCGCGCGCGAATGCGAAAAATATTTCATTCGTCGCATTTCGCCAGTCCGGTGTCGCGGGTGGCGCAAATCTGATGACATTCTTACGAGCGTAGTCAAATCTTTGTCTCGCCGACTTTGTCTCATGGACGAGCACCCTGGGCGTCGTCTTGCCGTGAATAAAGTCATGGAGCTTCACCATGCACCGCACCTCGCGTCTGCTTCGAGGATGGATGTATATCATGGCGAGTTCGAGCGTGGTTTCAGCCTCGTGTGGGGTGCTTCTCACCTCCACGCCCGTCACGTAGACGCCGCTCCACGCGCGCCGCGCCCGCGACGCCGAGCGCGCATCCTCTCTCGCTCGGCTTCGCGCCTCGCACGATGATCCATCGCATCCAATACACCCACCCGCGGCGTCGAACTCGCAGCAGCACCCGTACCGAGTCGCGCGCGTGACGCACCGCCGCGCCACGGGAGACGGCATGGCGGTCGACGCGTCTTCAGCGGGTGCCGTGAATCGTCTTCGCTTGGCCAACCTCTCGACGCCGCTCTCTCGCGCACATCTGGCGTGCGATGTTGGCGCGGTCGCGCGATCGGCGAACGCACGTCGCGCAAGGTCGGCGCGAATACGCTTGTCGCGCAGCCACTTTCGAGTGCGCGACATCGCGCGCGTCGGCTGATGCGGGTTTCGTACCGCGGGTGCACCGACACGTCAGCATCGTCCGCATTCGACGACGCGCGTCGTCGACGTCGGCGCGCGCAGCCGAGCGGTCCATGGCGAGAAATCACTGTTTGTAGCGATTTCACGCCGTCGTCAGGCGTCGCCTCGACCGTGCGGCGACCAAGCGGCTGTTTTCGCTAAAACGGGTGTTGAATGCGTCGCGAAATTCACCCAATGAAACGCCACGCGACGCGCGGCGACGCGCGCAGTGGCGCGGCGACGATAGACACACAACGCGCGACGATGTTCGTCATCGATTCCAGCGCACGATGTGGCGAGAACCGCACGGGACGCGCCGAGAGCGTCGTTCGAGTGCGTCGATCGCCCCGATGCGAACGACGCTCTCGGCGAGTCCTACACGCCGTTCCGTCGCGCGCGCGACGATATCGCCGAATCGGCTTTTGTACGTTTGTGCGAGGTAACGTCTTTAATCCGTTTCAACAGAGCGCGTCATTCCATCGAGGTGCGCCGCGAACTAGTAGGCATCGCCGCGCGCGATTTTACTCGAATTTCCTTACATTTGCCTCAAAAAAAAGGGAAGCCGACGGACGGGTCAACGCGAATCGTCGAGATCCGAGACATCGGGAACGCGCGCGCGCGTGTCGCCACTTTACGACCGCACGAATCGACAGAACGAACACAAGCCAAGCAGAGGTACGATGCCATTCTCCGTCTCATGCTTCACTGCGGGCGTTGCGTCGCGTCGAGAGCATCGCGCGGTCGGCGTTGTTCATCGCGTCCAAAAACGCCTCGGGGCGCACGCGCGCGTCTCGTTTGATCGGACACGACGCAACCACATCGCGTCGTGGTTTGAATCGACCGTGACGGCATTGGAGAAGTGTTTAGATTCGTCCAATTTACTCTTATCGGCGAACACTTTCGCGCGGCAAGATACTAGGGACCGAGACGAATGCGGAGCCACCGTGGGCGAGCGAGCGCTCGACTCGCTAAGCGACGTCAGTATCACTGACTGTGTGGTTTCGGGCACGATTGTAGGCAAAACAAACAAAAGAAAAGGTGCGTCGACGCCCATGTTCGCGTTAGTTTGGTGGCGCATCCGGTACACCCTCTGGTTCAGACGCGACTACACAAAACGGGAGACGAGGAGACTCTCGCGTGGCGACGCGCGCGCACGTGTGATCTCGTCGAACTGGTTGATCTCGACCATAGTCCGATGCCGTGAATGAGGTTGAATCTGACACGCATTTCGCGTCGTCGACGCAACCCCGCGAAACGATCGAGGATATGTGCGACGCTCGACGCTCGCGTACAGCGCACGACGGTGCTATCCATCGAGCGCGACGTGTGCCGGATCGCGCATGTGATTGATTGATTAACTAACATCGACTGCGATTTGTTTCTTGGGACAGAATAACATGGTCTCGACGAATGGGCCCGACGAAGACGAGCCAAAAAGCCCTCCGAGCGTGACGGCTACGACGTCGAAGCGCACCGCGCAGGTTCATGTCTCTCCAACGTATGGTGCGGACGACGAACTCGATGAGATTTCTCCTGGTGGTACAGTGAGAGATCCACTCTCGGGACATCCTCGCGGTCCGCGGCGACGCGCCAAGCAACGTGTCGCGGCAGGAGCGGAATCAATCATTAGTCGCAACATTTTTGAGGCGCTGGAAGACGATAGTATGGAGGAGTACGAACAAGGTGACGATGAACGAGATGTGGGAGAAGGCGAGGCGGATGAAATAGACATCGTTTCGCTTTCCCCGCAACTCGGTTCAGTTAAGCTCAACGTAGTCAACGTGCTCGATTATTGTTGCCAATCAGTGAAACCCGACCGCGCCTCGCCGGCGCGGCCGGTTGCAATTGATGACGCGCGAGAACCGAGAGAGCGAAGATTTATCGGACCCGCGATTGCAGGGACCACGAAAAGGATGTGCGCTGAGAACTCCAAGATTCGAGAGGCGCTCCAACGCCACTTGGAGCAAAATTTGGCGTGTGTACTCGAAGAATTTATCGCCGAAGATGGCGAATGGCTCGGCGAAGGCAATAACATGGCCGAGTGCACCGAGACCTTTTTGCAGTTTCTCGACACTTTGGATTGCTTCCCGCTCATTGGATTCAATGAAATGTTCAACCCAAAAGACGCCAGTGATGAGAATATACAAATTTTCTTTCAAAATATCGCTCGGACGTCGAGTTGGGTGCCTGGCGGCGACGGTGATACGCAGCTCAGAACGTTGAGCGGTGATGTCATCGGCACATTGTTCGGAGACGAGGAAGAGGAAGACGGCTCTATCGCGGCTAATTTGGCAGACACGTCAACGTGGCGTCACACGTACTTCAGCACGGAGTATATTCCGGTTTTTTTTGTGAGGCAGTTTTGCGAGGTGGGAAAGACGCTCGAGCTCGGTGATGATCAAAAGGAGATGGCGAAGACGCTCGAGTCACAACTGAAGAAGCTTGAGAATTGGCAGGAGATGCGAGAAATCCATACACCAGAAGGCGATCTCCGCGCGAGGCACTACGACGAACCCGTCAATACGTATATCTGGATAGTAAAGGATGGCGAAGGCGCTTACGTCGGTGAAACGGAGCGTCGACTCTCATTGCGCCTTGCGCACCATCGATATAGGCTCATCTCTGACGGCGAGAACGCGCAGTCAGGTCACCTCCGCGCGAGAGAAATGTTGCTCGACGACGTTGATTTTACAGCGAGCGGTGATCCAACGAAGTGCTGGGCACCGGTGATTGACGCCCGCGTCGGGTTTTACTCGATCACGCACCCAACGCGACGTCGAATGGGACGGCTCCTGAGCGCGCTCGTAGACGTTGTCCTAGAGTACCGCGCCAAACATCGTTCAAACAGGCCGAAGCATGTTCAAATGCCTGCATTGGTCGCACTCGCAGCCTTCGAGGGTTTTTTTACCGAAATGACTTGGACCTATTTTTTAAAAACGTGGACCGAGCTGGACTCACCATGGGCCCTGAACAGGAGCACCCCCGGTCGACGGGTCGGTGGTCATCGCGCTTCTCAGGTCGTGTCCTTCGAAGACTCTGCTAGATTCGCCACGACCCCGTGGGTGCTTCATTGTTTCGACGGAGACGTCGACAAAGCGAGATCCGCACTGTCGACTATGCGTAAAATAATCTGTGATCGTTATGAGGTGATATGCGGCGCGGCCGCTGGATTTGTTGAGAATGTTGCGAACAAGATGCTACGGCTTCTCATTCCAAACTACTGGAATTTTTTCGTCGACCTTTTAGTCGAGAGCAAAGCAGGCTTGAGCGACTCTACTCCTGAGCCATCACCGGTCGAGCGGTTGCTCACTGCTCGCATCTTCGGCGGCGACACCGAGGCGTGTGATATGGATGGCAGCGCATTTCGCTGTTTGTTTGTAGACATGATGCGCACGAATGCAGATGCAGAGCATGTGCGCGCTTTGTTCGATTCGCTAGGAAATGATACGTTCATGTATTGTTTCCTTGGGGAAGCTCACAGAAGCCGCGTTCGTCGGGCGTCGCTCAAAGTTTGGTGCCGCAACATGGACAACATTCTCCCGTGTGGAGCGATTTTCAGAACGCATTGCACGAGAAAAACACAGTTAACGTTCATAAGCATACGTCTCGTCGAGCATTGGATTCAGAACCCGCAGGCGCTGCGATCGTTACTCGAGTTGACAAGCCTCGCCAAGGGCGCGTCACCAATCCATGTGTGTGTTGACAACAAATTTGGTCATAATTTGACCAAGAAGGCTTTAGAAAAAGCTGCGCCGTATATAAGCACGCGCACCAGTCAGTCGCGTAGTAAGTATATGTCCACGTACATGACTTGGTTCTTGCGGTTCTGCCGATCGGTTTTACCCAATAAAAGAGTTGATGTTGCCCATTTCAACGCAAAGGACTTCGCGCTTCAGTACAGCGATAACGACGATGTCGCACGCCGTCAGATGAGCACGCGTCGCCTTGTTTGTGGCGTTCTGCTCGCTACCGCGGATGGAAAATGCTACAATGACGCAACCGCAGCCGAGTACAAGCCAATTACTGAAACGCTTGTGCCAGAGCCTGAAACGAGGACGGGGATCGCGGCGACAATTAATGAAACGGATGACTTGAACCTTCTTCAGAAAGCGAAAGAGCTTATAGAGTCACTCGCGAAGAAGGTATATGGGAACCTTGTTTGGTCGCCTCTCGAAGATGCCGTCATCGTGTTCGTCATCGCCACTCTTGAGGAAAAAGGCGGCGGCGCCGGCGCGTTGCGCATTGAAAGAAAGTCAGTACCGATAACCGCGCGCTGGCCATACTGGGAGACTGTCGTGGATTTTGTACACACTGAACGATCACTTGAGGGAGTGTATGTGCGATGGACCAAAATGTCAGGCGAAGAGCAAGCATTGTCGTACGTAGACGCCCGAAGAAAGCTGGAGAAGCTCGTCAGCGAGTACGAGGGCCAAGCTGCAGCGGTTGTGGATGCAGATGTCAAGGCGACAATTAATGAAACGGATGACTTGAACCTTCTTCAGAAAGCGAAAGAGCTTATAGAGTCACTCGCGAAGAAGGTATATGGGAAACTTGTTTGGTCGCCTCTCGAAGATGCCGTCATCGTGTTCGTCATCGCCACTCTTGAGGAAAAAGGCGGCGGCGCCGGCGCGTTGCGCATTGAAAGAAAGTCAGTACCGATAACCGCGCGCTGGCCATACTGGGAGACTGTCGTGGATTTTGTACACACTGAACGATCACCTAGAAGAGTGTATGTGCGATGGACCACTATGTCACACGAAGAGCAAGCATTGTCGTACGTAGACGCCCGAAGAAAGCTGGAGAAGCTCGTCAGCGAGTACGAGGGCGTGTTCGCATGCTCACCCTAGAGTCTGCTCGACGTCGTCGTCAAACTCATCTTCACCGAGCATTTCGCTGAGCGTTTTTAATTCGCTCACCGGCGCGGGACGAGGAGCGACGGCGTTGTCATCCGTGGACACCTTTAAGCTATCGAATTCAGGGAGTTCAGGCCAGCCGAGGTCGTCTAATACCACCCCTTGCGATTGTTTCTCGCTGTACCGATTTTCGGATAAAATGTTTGTAAAGTCTTCGGCGTCTCGGCTGTCGAATCCGGCGTCTTCTTCGTCTCGGCCCCAAAACGACCCGTTACCGAAACTGTCGTCTAAATCATCATTAAACGACGATCGTCGTCGCATGTCATCGCCATCGGATTCAATCTTTTCAATCACCACAAAAGTATTCGTTAATGCCGCGGCAAGTTTGACGTTGGCGCCGCCCGCACCAATGGCGCGCGAGGAATCATACGCCGATACGTAGGCGACAATCTTTGGCAGACGTTCGCCTTCAGGGAAGCTATACTCAGTCTTCTTCACCTCGGCTGGGAACAGCGCCGCCTTGACAACTTCTTCAGGGTCCTCGCTCCACTGGATGAAATGCACGATTTCTCCGCCAGAACGGTCGCGAATACGACGCAGGCGCTCGTTATCTGGCCCCACGCACGCGTCGATGGCGCTCCACACCGTTTGGCAGTCTTCAGCCACCGTCACCGCTACCTTGGTCATCTTCCCAGGGATACGACTGATGGCTTTGATGACGACATCGCCACGCGCAACTTCGGGAACTTCCATTTCGATGATACCCGCGACGACGCCCGGGATAGTCATGGAAAGAATAACTGGAGTACGCTCGCGGCCGGTGAACAGGTTGTTCTCGACGTCGAGTACAAAGCACGTCACTCGGTCGCCTTGCAGCATTTGCAGTGTCTGTAACTGCTCTTGGGCGGGAATCACACCGGCAGCACCACCATCGTTGCGATCCCATTCCGAGCCCCATTCTTCGCCGACGTCGTCCTCGGCGTCCCGACCCCAGCCGCCCGCCGTCGCTCGCCTCGTCTCCTGACCCTCATCCCGTCGCCGTCCACCCCGCTCGCCCTCCGCACTCTCGGTGCGATCTAGGTGTTCGCGCGAAGGACACTTACCAGTCGTAGGCCCGTAACTGCAATCAATAGTGCTGCACCAGGCGTGTATCGGACACCGTGTGAGCCCGCAACAGTGGATACCGAGGTGAAAAAGAGTCGCTTTGTTGCAACGTGCGCGCCGTGCACTTCTGCTGACGACGCTCTGGCATTCGTGCGTGCCAATGCGGACTTGAGTGCTTCTCATAACTGTTGGGCGTTTCGCACGGGCGAAAGCGTCTATAGGTTTAGCGACGACGGCGAACCAGGAGGTTCGGCTGGTCAGCCCATCATGAACGCGGTGAACGCGTCTGGCTTGGATTTTGTAGTGTGCGTCGTAACTCGCTATTACGGAGGCACTCAGCTCGGCGTCGGTGGTCTCATTCGGGCGTATGGAGGAGCCGCGCAGCTCGCTTTAGAGAAGGCTGCGGACACGGCGGTGGAGGTGACGCCGAAGGTTGACGTTGTCATCTGCGTTGCAAGTGCGGATTTAGGCGGCGTGTACTTAGCATTAGATGAATTCAAGGCGATTAAAATCGACGAGGAATATAGTGATGACGGCACGGTACACATTCAAGTGGAAGTCGAACTTGCATCGGTGAATAATTTAAAGAACCGTGTACAGAACGCTACGTCTGGCCGAGCAGATTTCAAGTGGTGGCCGCCAGTGGAGTAAAGCCAGGAACTAGAAATACGCGTTGTCATTAAATAATTAGCTATACTATACTATGGCGGCATGTATCGATGGTGTCTCAATAATCGCTCGAGGAAGAACTTCCGAAACAATGTCCAACGCCGCGGTCGGGAAACCAGCTTTTGGACCGAGACGAATGCAGCCGAGGAGCAAAATCATACCGCGGCTCACCGCCAAACGCGCCCGCGCGTGTTGTCGAGCGGCGTTCAACACCACCGTCTCCGCGGTTGTTTCTCCTCGAGCGTCGACGATGACGTCGGCGTCTTCACCTGCGTCGCGCATACCCGACGGTTGTACTTCTAAAGCTTCCACGCACGCGCGCAACGCGTGCTCGGGCTCTGGGATGTTTGAAAGCGCGTCTTGCAAGAGACGAATGATGAGACGCTGCTTTGCCCGGTGCGACGCCTTTCTCATTTTCACCTGCGCTTCGCTCTCGCCGCTATCTACTTGCGCGAAGACGTCACCCGTGAGCACGCCAGCGAAAGACTCGAGCCAATCTTGCGCATTCTGGCTCTTTGCGTCAATCTCTTCGTCACGAGCGTCGAAAGCCGTGCTCTTGCTTTCGCACGACGTATCCGTCGCCAACCCGCTCGCAATCAAATCCATCGCGCTACACGCCGACGTTCCGAGCACAGCGTTCAATCCCATTCAATCTCCGAAAAATGGACAGGTCTCGTCAGCGGTATGACTGACTTTTTCTCCACGTCTCGTCGCATAGCCTTTCGCATATCAAACCCATCTTCCTCACCAGAGTAATAATTTAGCACCCTACGATATACTGAATATCCAAACTTCTCATACATGCCAATCGCCACCGCATTCGACACACGCACGAACAAATCTACAAAGTACCCATCATGCGTGAGCTCAGTCACCTCCTCCAACTCGTGCATCAGCATCTTTGCCAAGCCTTGTCGACGATAGTTCGGCGCCACCGTCACCGCAGTGACGTGTCCGTGCCACAGCTCTTTTTTGCCTTCACATTTACCCATGACGTACCCGATTACATCGCTCTCCGTCGCTGTCGCCGCGCTAAAGTACTCTGGCCATGTGGCGAGGTATTGCAAGTAAAATGCCAACCCGTACGTTTCCGTGAGTGCGTCGACGTTGACGTCGTTATACGCGAGTAAATCGTTACATTTGAACGCGCGTACAGTCGTCATCGCGGCTGAGTCACCGCCCCGTCACGGTGGTATGCGCTCTAAGCGACGCCTTGTGTGGTTTATACCAGGCTCGGTGTACTTTTTCGTTTGTCAAGTGAATCCGTCGTCAGACGTCGACGCAATAGTGCGCACGGCCGTACTGGCGATGTCGTCGAAGAAAACTCTCTTCATACGCGATGATTCGCAGGCGTTGAAATCGACGTTAGAATTTTTAAGACGACACGAGCTTCATGCGAGTGAAACGGCACTGGTGGAGGAGTTGAGCGCGTGCATGGGAGAAGGTGACTACGGCAACGATGAAAGCGCGGGTAATCATGGGAACAGTGATGTATTTGAGGATGTTTTAAACGTCTCCGATATCGCTGACGACGAGGATGATGATGACGAAGACGATGTGGACGACGACGAGGATGTAGGTTGGGAATCGTCAACACTCACAAGGTTGATGAGCGTCAACTTGAATGGTCAAGCAATGACAGCTATGATACCGCAAGATGATAGTGAAGACGGAAGCAGAAGGGCGATATCGAGCATTGCACCGTACGATATTCCAACCGGAGTGACGCATGAGGAAGTTTTGGCATACTGGCGCCGCGAAGGGGCGGCGGCGTGCGAGTATGAGGACCCGGAGGACGAAGGGTTTCATCGCGCATCGATCGCGAGGCACGATGTGCAAAAATATATTGTGAATTCGTTTCAAACTACCGAAGATTTAAAGATTGAAGAAGACCGCAATGCAACGTTGCTAGCAGCTGAACACGCAGACGGGAATGTACGCTTTTCGCCTGAAACAAAGTCAGGAACAGTCGATGGGGTCAACGACGCAGAAAAATCCAAATGCGTGCGTGTTTTAGATCGAGGAGGAAGTTTTAGTTTTGCAGATGTCAGTGCGAGCGTACCACCGGAGGATGGTGTCGAGACACCTATACCTGCCGGTTGGGTTGAGAAGAGCCGCGAAACATTTGAAACGTTTGATTTGAAAGTGTATCATCGACCAAAGCGAACGGGATTTGAGAATTCAAAAGACTTTGCAATGAAGTATGGAGACATCGTGGCCAATCGTTACAGAATTGTCGAGGGTATCGGGAAAGCGGCGTTTAGTAAAACTGTTCGAGCGCAAGACTTGCAGACGGATACGCCAGTTTGTTTGAAGATTGTCAAAAACAACAAGGATTACATGGATCAAGGGCTTGACGAAATCAAACTACTCAAGCTTATGAATGATAAGGATCCCAATGATGAACATGGAATTCTTCGAATGCTTGACTACTTTTATTTCAAAGAGCACTTGTTCATCGTCAGCGAATTGTTGCGAGCGAACCTCTATGAGTTTCAAAAATACGACATGGAAACTTCCGATGTGTCTTATTTTTCGCTCGAACGCATTCAGTCTGTCGCCAAACAGGTGTTAAAGTCGCTCAAATTCATGCATGACTTAAATTTGATTCACTGCGACTTGAAACCAGAAAATGTGTTGATGCGCTCCTATGCCGACTGCACAGTCAAGGTGATAGATTTTGGGAGTTCGTGTTTTACGACCGATCAAATGAGTAGCTATGCTCAATCTAGAGCATATCGAGCTCCGGAAGTAATTATTGGTGCAAAGTATTCGCAAAAAGCTGACATTTGGTCGCTTGGATGCATTCTTGCTGAGTTATACACTGGGCAAGTTTTGTTTAGAAATTCATCGGTGCCAACGCTTTTGGCACGAATGGTGAGTATCAGAGGTCCGTTTGATCCAAGATTACTCTGCAGTGGCACACAAAGTCACAAATTTTTCACCAGAGAAGGATTCTTGTATGAAACTGAGGAAATGAGTGGAAGTGTCGTAGTATTACGTCCAAAGCGGACATGCTTGCAAAAGAGAATTGGCGCTAAAGACGAGGACTTTATCGACTTTCTCGAAAAGTTGCTCGCTACTAACCCAGCTAGTCGACTTAGTGCTGGTGAAGCTCTTGAACATCCTTGGATGAAAAAGAGTTTGAGTGATGTAGTAGTGCACAAGGCGGCTGAAAAGTCGCTCGTTGATGCGCTGTGATTGTCGCTCGAATGCTTAGTTGTAGCTTTATGTAACAAATGTCCTATTCTAATAATCATCACGTCGCCTATCGTACTTGTCATACTTGTCATACTTGTCGTACTTGTCGTACTTGTCGTTTTTGTATGGTTTGTATTTATCAACGCCAGCTGACCGGCCACCACCGTCTCGGCCACGGTCTCGTGATCGATCTCTATCTCTCGAGCGATCTCGTTTATCATAATCTCGCCCTCTATGTCTATCATCGTCTCGACCGCGACCTCTATCGCGATCTCGATCATGCGTTTCCCGCCGTCCGACTTTCATGGACAACGACGCCTTCACCGACTGAGGGCGACCGCTCCCGTCGTTGTGGCGCCTGCTTCCTCCTTGCCCACCGCATCCGAGCGCCTTGTCAGAAAATCCAAGCTCTACGATGCGATCGACTAATTTTCTACGCGCCACCTCGGGAATCCGCGGAAATATTGTCTCAAAGTAGTGCTGGTCCAAAACCAAGTCGCGCACGAAGGCGCCCATCGTCACCTCCTTCCCTCCAGGCGACGGAGCAAACTTTTCGACATCGCCAAAATACGGTTCGAGCACGTGCAACAACTCCTTACCATCCATCACATATCGACAGTATAAAAACCCGATCACGCGTATATACGGAGAGTCCCGGTGTCGCAGCAAGTGCGCAATTTGCTTCTCATCCAGTCCCATCTCACACAGCCTAAACAGCAAACAAAACCCCGTCGACGCCCCTCTGGCGTTCCTCGAACTCATCCAAGGCTCGGCGTGATCCACTAAATCATATATCTCATCCACGAGCAGCATAAAATCCTGTTCGTTTGCAATCTTTCGATAGTACTCCGAATTCACGATGTTCGCGCGCAGCACCGTCTCCACGCCGTGCGTTTTCCCACTCGTCGCGCTCGGCGTCGCGAACGGGGTCCATATCGGTCGTCCGTGATTATCCACGTCACTCGGCATCGTCGCGTTTCGAACGTTCGCGTCGTCGCGTCGCGCTGTGACGCGAGTGAACGCACGCGCGCCGAGCGCACCCAGTCGAGCGCGCGGCCCATCCGTCGCCTTCGTCAGCCTTCCGCCCGTCCGCCGCCAGGGCTGATGGTTTTATCCACAGCGCGCGCTCGTGCGGCAGTGTGCGACGCGCGAGTTTGATCACGAGCGAGACGCGCACGCAAAAAAAACAAAAGAAAGAGCGAGAGTTCTGCGCATCGTCGTCGCGAGTAGACATCATGGCGGACGCGGGCGCGAACAAGAACACCGCGCGCCGGGACACGCTGCTCGAGCTCCAACGCATCGCGCAAGAGAAATGGCACACGGAGAAGACGTTTGAGGTTGATGCACCGAGTGCGGGTGATGGTGCCAAGCAAGAAAAGTTCTTTGGGAACTTTCCGTATCCGTACATGAATGGTTTGTTGCACTTGGGTCACGCGTTCTCGTTGTCAAAGCTTGAGTTTGCGAGCGCGTACCACAGGTTGAAGGGCGATCAGACGCTTTTTCCGTTTGCGTTTCATTGTACGGGGATGCCCATCAAGGCATGCGCGGATAAGATTAAGAATGAAATTGCGGCGTATGGCAACCCACCAAAGTTTCCGGATGCGGCAGAGATGGAAGCGGCTGCAGAAGCTAAGGCGGCAGCTGAGGCGGCAAGCGCCGGTCCGGCTGATCCGACAAAGTTTGTCGCCAAGAAATCAAAGGCGACGGCTAAGAAGGGTACTCAATCTACCCAGTGGGGTATCATGCAAGCGAGCGGAATTGCAGATGAAGAGATTCCTAACTTTGCGGAGTCTATGCACTGGTTGAATTATTTCCCTCCGCTAGCCAAGCGGGACGTTATTTCGATGGGTTGCCAAGTTGACTGGCGCCGTTCTTTCATTACCACTGACGCCAACCCGTTCTATGATGCGTTCGTTCGCTGGCAATTCAACACTTTGAAGAAGATTGGCAAGATTGTTAAGGCGAAACGCTACGCAGTTTACTCTCCCATCGATGGGCAGCCTTGCGCTGATCACGACAGAGCATCTGGTGAAGGCGTCGGCCCACAAGAATACTTGCTCATTAAAATGGCAGTGTACGACGAGTGCCTCACTGGTGAACTCGAATCGTTGGCTGGTAAGCAAGTGTTCTTGGCTGCTGCGACTTTGCGCCCGGAAACTATGTATGGCCAAACTAACTGCTGGATTTTACCGGATGGCGATTACGGCGCTTACGAGCTCGCCAACGGTGAGGTGCTCGTGATGTGCGAACGCGCGGCGTTGAACTTGTCTTACCAAGAAAAGTTTGAAGAAGAAGGCAAGCCAAACTGTTTGCTGACTTTCAAGGGCCAAGCATTGATCGGTTGCGCGGTGAAGTCTCCGCGAGCTGTGCTTGAAAAGATTTACTGCTTGCCGATGATGACCATCTTGATGAACAAGGGTACTGGCGTCGTGACGTCCGTGCCGTCTGACTCTCCGGATGATTTCATGGCGCTCAGTGATTTGAAGGCTAAGCCCGCGCTTCGTGAGAAATTTGGCGTCAAGGATGAATGGGTGATGCCGTTTGAAGTTGTACCCTGCGTCCACATTCCAGAATTTGGTGACGCGTGCGCGCCCATCGTTTGCGCTGAATTGAAGATTCAATCGCAAAACGACCGCGTCAAGCTTGACGAGGCGAAGCACAGAACTTATTTGAAAGGTTTCACAGATGGCGTCATGCTCGTTGGTAACCACAAGGGTGAGCCAGTCAAGGTGGCAAAGCCTTTGATCAAGGAAGAGATGATTGCTGAAAATACTGGCTTGGTGTACTCTGAACCGGAACGTACCGTAATGTCTCGTTCTGGTGGTGAATGCGTTGTCGCGCTCACCGATCAGTGGTATCTCGAGTACGGTGAAGATGAATGGAGACGCAAGGCGGAGAAGTGCCTTGAGAACATGAATTGCTATCATGATGAGGCGCGTAACTCATTTGCGCACACTCTTGATTGGTTGCGCCAGTGGGCGTGCAGTCGTTCTTTCGGTTTGGGTACGCGAATGCCTTGGGATGATCAATTTTTGATTGAATCTCTGTCGGATTCCACCATTTACATGGCGTACTACACCGTTGCGCACTTGTTGCAAGGAGGTGACATGTTTGGTGAGGCGCGCCCTTCTGTTGACCCAAGTAAGCTTACGGATGAAGTATGGGACGCCGTGTTCTTGGGAACGGAAAAGCCGTCTGAAGACGCGTTTCCTCGCGAATTATTGGATCGCATGATCAATGAGTTTAACTTTTGGTATCCTTTCGATCTCCGTGTCTCTGGTAAGGATTTGATTCAAAACCACTTGACTTTCTCCATTTACAATCACACTGCGATTTGGGAAGATGAAAACATGTGGCCGCGTGCGTTTAGAACCAATGGTCACTTGCTTTTAAATAACGAAAAGATGAGCAAGTCTACTGGGAACTTCAAAACGCTCAAGCAAGCTATTGAGGAGTTCAGTGCTGACGCGATGCGTTTCACTTTGGCTGACGCGGGTGACACCGTTGAAGATGCCAACTATGTCGACGAAACGGCAAATGCCGCCATCTTGCGCTTAACGAAGGAGTTGGCTTGGTTTGAAGAACAAGTGGCTGATATTGAAGCTGGCAAGTTACGCGCCGACGCCCCTAACCGGTTCATTGACCGCGTTTTTGCCAACGCCATGAATATGGCAATTGAAGAAACTGAAAAGAACTATGAAAACATGATGTTCCGCGAAGCGCTCAAGTCTGGCTTTTACGACTTGCAAGCGGCGCGCGATGCGTATCGCTTGATGTCTGCTGAAGATGGCGGCATGCAAGTGGATCTCATTAAGCGATTCATGGAAATTCAAACACTTTTGCTCGCCCCAATTTGCCCGCACACGTGCGAGCACATCTACGGTAACATTCTTAAGAAATCCGGTACCGTCACAAAGGCTGGCTTCCCCAAGGGAGAGGCACCCGACGTCGCTCTTACGGCTGCGAACAAGTATCTCAACGATACCATTACCAATATGCGTAAGGGGATCGCGAAGTGCACTGCGCCGCCGAAGAAGGGACCGAAGCCGCCACCAAAGCACGCCACAAAGGCGACTATTGTCGTTGCCAGCGAGTTTATTGGCTGGAGAGCTGTGTGCCTTGGCATCTTAGCAGAATCGTACGACGCCAAGACTGGTGAATTTCCCCCAGTGACGGATATTCTCGAAAAAGTCAAGACCAGTGAGCTCTCGGGCGACGCTAATTTCAAAAACGTCATGAAAATGGTCATGCCGTTCATCAGATTTAAGATGGATGAGGCAAAGACCGCTGGAGCATCTGCATTGGACACTAAGATCATTTTCGACGAAATGGGTGTTTTGACGGACAACATTGACTTTATCAAGCGTGCTCTTGCCATTCCGGAGATCACGCTTTGCTTCACGACGGATCCGGAAGCAGGTAGCAAGGCTGATGAAGCCACCCCTGGTGCGCCCGCCTGCAACTACGTCGTCGAAGAAGTCGCCGAAGGCATCGCCGCGGATTTAGATTCTGTGAAATTATAAACGTCTGCACGTTTCATGTCGACCAGAAGATAGCTACTAATAGAACTATGATCAAATATTCAATTCATTCAACTAAAACTAATAATGATTCACAGGCGACCTGTGATATTCAAACCTTGCTGCCTGCGATTACTTCCTCCGTTTCGCGGAGCGCCAAATTTTGGTTGCGGTATGTTCGGTGGCGGTGCATCATCGTCGTACATGGCACTATTCAGTACGCGACGTCGTACTTCTGCTAACTCTGCTTCTTCAGCCTTCATTACCTCTTTGACGTTGGCCACAAACTCTGCACCGTCAGGCACGTGCAGTTCTCTCGTGGCTTGCTTTCCTTGATTCTTCACGAGCATTTTAAAAGCAATGGTGGCGTTCGAATTCATTTTAGCTTTCACACCAACCGCTGATTGACTTCGACCTCCACTGAGCATCGATACTCCTAGTGTAGGCGCTCCACCGAGGAAGTTGTTCATCTCACGTTCAAAATCACGTTCCTCTTGTTTGGATGCATGCGCAACCTTCATTCGCACTTTGACTTCCTGGTCCTGCTTGAAGTCATCAGCAGCGACAAGATGCTCGGTTTCATCTATTTCCATCTCGTCGTCAACACTTGAAGAATCTTCCTGCGTAGACGACGCTCCATCATCATCCATTTCAATGTCCTCATCCTTGCCTTCTTCTTCATCGTCGTCATCGTCGTCATCGTCTTCTTCTTCCTCTTCCTCTTCCTCTTCCTCTTCTTCTACCACAGAATCCATTTCAGTCGAAATGCCTTTTGCTTTGTCAAGGAGTTTTTTGCATTCTGCGTCAGCTTCTTCATACGTCTCGCAAACCACAAGCCGTGCGTTGAGCGTCAACATAACCTCCATGACGTCATTAGAAATATCCAAAGCGACGTCCTTTGTTAAAGAATAACGCTGGAAGAAAAGAAGAAACTTATCAATTTCTTTGCGCTGCGAATAGCTCATCGACCCTCTGCCTCTGAAACATGTTTCTAAAAGCGTACACACCATACGTAATCGAATTGTGTCCTTGGGATTATCGCTCGCTTTTCGTCCATCGTAACCGATGGAGATGATCAAGTACAGCGTATCCAATATCTCTCTAAAACTGGCGATTCTTTCTTTGTAGAGGAACCCGAGTAGACGCATATTAGCTACACGCCGTTGATGCATCCACATTTCGTTTTGCTCCAATCCAAATTGAATGTCTTCCAAGACCGCATCGAGCGCGCGCACAGCCAGAGTTGGATAAAACTTTGACAACTTGCAGATGAGAGATGCCACGTGCGGGACGGAAGCATACTTACCCTTGCAGACTTTTAACAATCGTTTGAGCAAGTAGGCTTCATTTTCTTCCCAAGATAGCTTTCTTAGCTGCAACACAACCTTCTCGAGGGAACTTTTTGACAATTGAGAGTAGACGAGATGACGGATGTACTCGTGGAGAGGAGGGCGAATCTTCCTCACGATAACCGTCTGAGCCGGTCTACACGTAAAGTATGCCCCATCTAAGAGCGCACACTGACGTGGATCGAGATCACTTACCGCTTTCAGTCTTAAAAAGATATCCAGGATGCTTTTCATGCGCTTTGCTGACGTCGGCAAACGCGTCAAGTAGAAGCCGGCAACGTCAAACAAGCAGCACAATACGTCAACATTGTCTCCTCGAAAATCATCGAGAAGAACTTTAATCACGCTAAATATATCAGTATCCATGATGATACCAAATTTCACAAGCTCGCCGATGAACTTGATATTCTTCAAACGGTCTTCAACGTGAACGCGTTTTCCTTTCTTCGCCAGAGAGTCAAACTCATCCTTCAACGCCTGTGAGATCTCAATACCAATATCTGGGAATACCGCGGACAAAGTAGCGATCATCCTACCATAAAAAGGTAAACGAGATGTCTCAGAACGATGCACGCGTAAGAATTCTCGGGTCAATCGTTTCCGACCACCACGAGCGGCGATGTAACAGAAGTCTGTACAGATTGCGTCCGCCTTATCCTTAGAGAAGCAATCGGATAGTCGCATCAACAAACCTTCCAACTTAGCACTCCGACCTTCGGCTTCTTCTTCACGTTCACGCTGTACCCGTTCCGCATCGGTTTCATTTGTTATATCCTTCTCCGTAAGCAAAACAGCCGGAATGGATGCCCGTAAATCTGCCAGAGTTTCATAAAAGTGCTGCTGTTCGTCATCTTCCCACAAATCACTGCTTGCACTAGTACGAGCAACACCACCGCGATGTAATTCCATCGTACCAGCACTCGAAACTTTTGCTTCCTGCTTCTTTTTCATCTCTGGAAGTTCACGCTCCAACGCCTCGGTCAACACACTAGCTCCCTTCAAAAGCCCATCGAAAACCTTCGTCAATGCCGCGAACTCAAGAGAAGCCGCTTCACTAATCGCGCCTGTTCGCTCTAATAGGCGTGCCATTTCGCGTTCTTGCGCTGTCACGGCGTTGAAAGCCTCTATGAGGATAAGAAAGAGTCGGTCACAATACGCGTTCAACACCGCCTTGAACTCCTTTTGCGAATCTGGCGGCAAGATATAATCATCTGCTTGGAGCTCGAACTCCGGCGCCACTCCAAGCATTTCTACCGCAAATGTTTTCGCAAAGCTAGACAGCGTACTTAATGAGTGCTGGAACAGTTCTGGCGCTGTTTTGTACTCGAGACGCGCCAACTCTTTAACTGCTTCAAGCACTGGATTCACGTCTCGACACACACCCGCGAGATGGAGCTCCATAAACAGTCGAAGTTTAATTCGTCGTTGAAGTGGCGATGGTAAATTTTCAGCCTCGCCTTCAGCCAATTTTAACAACGTCTCTGGCTTGGGAGGTAACACCACCGCGCTCAGCGCCGCGATGAGCGGCGGCGTGAAATCCACATACGTTTGATGCATGAGCGAAATCACCTCCACAGCGGCATATATATCCGAACTTTTCATCTTTCCTTCTGCACACGCCACTGAAGCTTCGGTGACATACTTGCTCACGTTCACCTTGCTCAATTCTTGCTTCAACGCCGCTCGGTTTTCCTCTGTAATCGTCCTCAACTTTTTTATCACCGTCGTATTCTTTTTTATGCTCGAATCTCTCATTTTCAGCGCTCCTTCATCAGGTCTCGACGGCGACGCATTTCCTTCCCTCGCCCGTCGCCTCACCTCGCGCGCGCGCGCAATTTCAACCCGTCGACTCTCCGCCTCTTCCTCTCGCGCCCGACGCTCCGCTTCCACCCGCGCGCGCTCCTCCGCCTCCCTCTTCACCCTCGCCTCATCTTCCCGCGCTTTCAATCGCGCCACCTCTGCCGCTTTCTCCTCCTCCGTCAGCGCTCGCGGTGCATTCGACGCCGACACCGACCCTCCTCGCCCCTTCCCTTTCCCGTGCGCTTTCCCACCCATCGATGTCCCGCGCGCAGCCTTGTCCTCGCGCCCATCACTCGTCGTCGTCGTCGTCGTCGCCCCGCGCGCACCGCCGCCTCCGCGCGCACCACCTCCACCGCGTCCTCCCGCTCCGGCGTGGCGTCCCATGTCGTGTTCGCCCGCGACGCGCTGTCCCGATCGAACGCGCATTTGGGTGCACCCAAAACGTTGATGTCAACATCACCCAAAGGCAATCAATCGGTCGCATGGTCGCGCGGACCTCGTCACTCGCTGACGCTGACTGGACTGACGATGGGGTTGGCGCATGCATACACGACGACGACGACGACGACGACGACGAAGCATGTTGGCGGCGGCGGCGGCGTGAATACGAGAACGAGACGATATCGTCGCGCGATAAAGGTACGACGCGACCGCGCGATCGATGCGATGCATATGCGCATGCATTCTCGTTGGCGGAAAGATTATGAAGTGTGATCAATTCTTTCTTTCTCGGGACGGACGTTGTGTGGGGATGGTGGTGGTGATGGGTGCGTGGACATCAGTCGTGGGTGGTGAAAATGTTAGGGGGTGATGTTCGGGTGTGTTGTGATTTCGCGACGCGCGCGTTGAATGTGACTGTATGTGACTGACGCGACGACGGGTGCGTATGTATTGTTCCGCGAATGCAGACGACGACGACGCGCGCGACGTCGAATGAAAACGCACAAGGTGTCGTGGCCGTGGCTGCGGCTGTGGCGCTTTCGGTGAATACGTATGGTATTGATGTGGCGTTTGCCGCGGATTCGTCCACGGAGTTGAACGTTGAGGCGTTGTATACGAAGGTGGCGCCGGAAAAGCCCAAAGCGGGACGGTTGGCTGGATTGACGGAGATTCCCGAAGAAGCCTCAAAGAAGGCGCCAGCGGTGGCCGCGGCGAAAGCACCGGTAGCTCCCAAGGCTAGCGAAACTAAAAGGGTGAAAAAAGCAGCGCCTGTGATCGAACTCCCGTCGGAGCCTACGTTGGTGCCAGCGGCTAAGCCCACGAAGAGCGCGCCCGCGCCCGCGAAAGTTGCTCCGACACCGGTCAAGCGAGCGACCGCACGTGCGCCTGCCACTGACCCTGAGCCGAAAACGGCTAGCAAAGCCAAGGCTGCTACCACTCCTGTCGCCAAGCCGGTGGCAACACCGAGAGCCGCCAAGTCTAAGGCTCAGGCAAACACTAAGCTTTCGCCCAAGGAGAAACTCGAAAACAAAAAGGCCAAGGACGCAAAAAAGCTCAAGCCCAAGCCCAAGGCTAAGCCCACCAAGTCGTCGAAGCGTTTCTCGAAAAAAACTTCCGCGCCGAAAATCACCACGAAGAGAGTCGCACCTCCTGCTCCTCGCAAGAAGAAGACGTCGACGTTCGATGCGTCTACGCTCGCAGCTGCGCTTCTCGCTCTCGGTTTGTACGGTTTGACGAGCAAATCCTCTGATGGATCTTCTTCGTCGACCAAGTCTATGTCTGCGCCGAGCGTTAGAGCTGCGCCGAGCGCCGTTTCGGCCACGCCAAAAACGTCTACTAGCTCACCCGACGCTCGCGCTGCAGAAGCGCAAGCATGGATTGACGCTTGGAAGCAAAAATCGAGCGGAGCGGACACGCCTAAAGGCCGCGCAAAGGAAGCTGCTGAGTGGATTGCAGCTTGGGAAAAGAACAACAAGAAGAAAGACGCGTGGTGGTCATGGTAAATGACTACACGTTGTCATGTAAAATAATCAAGAAACAAGAGTCCAATGGAGTGATAAAATAATATTAATATTCACACACAGCTGCAATATCTAAGCCTCCAGACGAAGAACATCGACGCCACCGAGGTACGGTCGAAGAACTTCGGGAACGATCACACTACCATCTTCTTGCTGGAAGTTTTCGAGAATAGTAACAATCATACGAGGAATCGCGCACGCCGTAGCATTCAACGTGTGGCAGTGCACCAAAGGTTGCTTTTTGCCATCAACAGCGTTCGGTCTGTACTTGATGTTCAAGCGTCTCGCTTGGTAATCCGTACAGTTGGAAGCGCTAGAAATCTCACCGTATCGCTCCAAAGCAGGCATCCACGCCTCAACGTCGTACTTTCTGTACGCCGGCGCGCCCAAATCTTCCGTAGGCATGTCCAATACCTTGAAGTGGAACCCGAGTTCCTCAAACATCTCAGTCTCAATCCCAATCAGCTCCTCGTGAAGGGCATCAGACTGCTCCGGAGTGGCGATAACGAACATTTCCACTTTGCTAAATTGATGCAGTCGATACATACCGCGAGTTTGCGCACCCGCAGCTCCAGCTTCGGTACGGAAGCAATGACTGAACGCAGCCATCTTTATGGGAAGCTTAGCTTCGTCGACAACCTCATCCATGTAGACACCACCAAGAAGCA
>JACLAB010014580.1_pt1 | contig 30618 bp, 18 predicted proteins | sample 8027921 | NCBI WGS metagenome assembly JACLAB01 (sample SAMN15725117, study PRJNA655200) | protist metagenome | isolation source: fluorescence activated cell sorting (FACS) single amplified genomes of... | place: USA: West Boothbay Harbor, Gulf of Maine | collected 2000-07-19 | reverse complement strand
GGTGACGTCCTTCGTGGCGCTGCAGGACGTGGAGATCGACATGGGGCCGACGGTGTTCATCCCGGGGAGCCACACGGCGAGCGCGCACCTGGCGTTCCGCGAGGCGGGCGAGACGGGAGGGGCGGCGCTCGCCGCGCCGCACGGCGTGGCGACGCTCGGCGCCGGAGACGCGACGGTGTTCGACTCCAGGCTTCTGCATTGCGGAGGCGGGAACGCGTCGGACAAGAGACGCGTGTTGTTTTACTTCTCGTTCGAAGTGGAGGGCTCGGATAACCCCAACTCGGCGGTGTCCACCATCAGGGAAGAGCTCAGGGGGAAGGTCACCCTGGGGGACCTGCTCGCGGCGTAGCGGTGAAAAAAATCGTATCGCAACTCGTTTCGGTCGTGGTCATTCTAGGAGCTAGCTATGTGACCGGTGCCTGCTGCGGTGGGGCTGGAGAGGCCGCCTGCGACGTGCTGTCCCCTGCCCAACCCCCCCAGGACAGGTTCACGACGTCTATGCCGTCGTCTTGCACGCGCGCCCAGTCCGCCCAGCTCGGCGTCGCCGCGAACGTCTGCTCGGCGTCGGCGACGCGCGCGCGCAGCGCCAGCAGCTCCGCCGGAACCGCCGCCTCGGGGACGCTCCCGGTCGCGAGCGCAGGTCCCGCGGTTTCGATCTCGCGGAGTCTCGCCTCGAGCTGCGCCTTCTCCTGCGCCGCGCTCGCGGACATGGAGGTGGACGCGTCCAGCGCGCCCCTGGCCTGCTCCGTCGACGCCGTCGCCGTCGCCACGCGCTTGCGGAGCGCCTCGACTTCCTCCTGCGCGCCGCGCGCGACGAACGCGGCTTCCTCCATGTTCGCCTCGCACCGGCGCTGGAACATCACCAGGTCCTGCAGCTGCTGCGTCAGGCTCGCGCTCGTCGCCTTCGCCTGCGACACAGCCTGCTCCTGCTCCCAGAGCTGCCTATCCGCCGCCTCCGCGTCCGCGCGCGCCGCGCGCACGCGGTCCGCCTCCGCGCCAGCGCCCGCCTCGGAGCTCTCGGGACCGCGGAACGCGTACTCCGCCTCGGTGGACCCGGGGACCCGAGTCTCGGGAGCCGCGGGCATCGTCGGCATGGCCGGCATGGCCGGCATTGTGGGGGGGTCTGATACAGTCGGCGGCGCCGCAGGCTGCGCTGCGGGAGGTACCATGACCGGAGCGGTGGGCGCCGCGGCAAAACCTGCCGCATTGGCGCCAGCCGCGGCGCCGCCGCCCGCGCCGCCGAACACGAACGCCTCTCCCATTCCGCTAGGGCTGGGGTCGGGTCCTCCTGAGAAGAGGTCCTCATCCAGAGCGCCGAACGCATCCCGAGCCACGGGCGCGGGCGCGGGAACAGGCGCAGCAGGTTGCATTTGTGGCTGCATTTGCGGCTGCACTTGTTGCTGCGCCATGGGCGGAAACGGTCCAGGCGGCAGGCTCTGCGGCGGCTTGCGCCCGTCGCGCGCGCGCTCGGTGAGGTAGATGGCGACCGTGAACTCCTGCTTCGTGAGCGCGCCGTCGCCGTCCGCGTCAGCGAGCGCCCATATGTCCTTCAGCACCTCCTGCGGCGCGTTGAGCGCCATCATCATGGGAACCACCTCGCCGCCGGAGAGTTTCCCGTCGCCGTCCGTGTCGTGGTGCCGGAATACCTGGGCGTATCGCTCGACATCCGCGTGCGACATGGGAGGCCACGGCTCGTCACCCGCCGCGGCAGGCGCGTTCTGCGCGCCGAAATCTCCGAACGAGTCCCCGAACGATCCCCCGAAGTTCCCGAACCCGTTCGCCTGCGGCTGAGGTTGCGTCGGCTGCGGCTGCAGCGGTTGTTGTTGAAAGTGTTGGTTCTGATCATTCGTTTGCATTCCCGAAATCTGGCCCGCTCCCGGCATCGTCTGCGGCTGCTGCGGCGCGGCCGGAGCGCCCGATAAACCCTGCATGTTCGGTGCTGGATACGACGCGTAGCCGTTTGCGATGGCGTTGGCCTGCATTTCGTTCATCTCGCCCCCTTGTTGCGCGACGTATATGAGCTGCACCGCGACATCGAATTGGGATTTTTCGAGGAAGCCGCGAGGCGGATTGTCGACGAGCTGCCAGAGCGTGGCGAGAGACGCCTGCGGAAGGCCGGCGCGCGAGAAAAAAGCCACAGCCTCGCCGCCGCTAACCTTTCCGTCCCCATCGGTGTCCGCGTGTTCGAACCACCCCAACGGTATCGTGCTCATGTTGACGCCCCGCGGCCCCAGAGGTGCGCGCGGGGGACTGTTTTGTTAACGTTGGAAACGCGCTCACGACGAAATCGCGATCGTGCCTCGTTGCCGTCGTTCGAGCAAAACGACGAGTTTTCTAACAGTTCAAAAGGCGCGTCGCGACCGCCTCGCTCGCGCACTCGTTCCCTCGTCTTTGGAGCGATATCCACATGGGCGACAACATCACCGATACACGCACGACGGCGATGGACACCGAAATCGTCCCGCCCGTGGTGTTTGACGTCAACACAACCCTGACGAGTACGCACCGCACCCTCCTTTTTCCCCCTTCTTCTCGTCACTTCCAATACAAACACTCGCACTAGTCCGCTGACACCGCCTCAATACCGCTGCTTTGGAAACACACCAACGCCTTCCAGCGTGCGATGCGTGGTACTGCGTCAACACCGCCAGAAGCTGGGAAGACATCTCTTCGGGAGCGACCATGTCCGCTGCGGTCGGCGGGACGTGCTGGATACTTTTCTCCCTACTCAGGCACAACAGCTTCAAACCCTTTTTGGCGCGACTTCTTTCTGAGGAAGTCACCTTTAAGCCGCCCGAGGTTACCGGGTTCGGCAGAGGCGTATCGTTCGTCTGGAACTGGGCTGTCCATGTTGTTTGTGTCTCCGAGCGCGCGCTTTACGACAGCGCGGGCCTGGACGCGCTGTATTACGACCGAGCCAATCGACTCAGCTTGCTCATAGCTTTCTTCGTCGCTATCTTGAACGTCGGGGTCGTGTTGCCGATAAATTTTTTGCTGGGCACGGTCATCGACTCCGGAGAGGCGCTGCAAGTCGGCGGCATGTCACTTCTGGATCGCCTGTCGATGACCAACATTCCTGCGGCGTCGTCACTGCTTTGGATTCACACCGTCGTCGTCCTGCTCACGGTGCTGTTCGTCAGCTTCCTCTTGTGGGTCCACTTCGAAAACTTTCGGGCCGACCGACAGGCTTTCCTCGGGCACCTGGTCGTTGACTCTGACCACCTCTTTCGAACGTCGAGCTCTGAGTCCTCCTCTCTTGCGGACGAAGAGGACCCGGAGACGAGCGCGAACGATGCGGAACACAAAAAACGAAGTTTCGCGAGCCGCACGCTGAGCGGTGCATCATCCTCCGCGGTCACCCCGACGCTCAGGCGCGCGGCGTCTCTGCTTCGAAGACGCTTTTCGGTGCACGTCCGCGAGCACGAGACTGGCATTTCAGCGGCCGCGAGCGGCGGCGTCTCACCGGACGTCTCTGAGGTTCACTCCCCCATCTCCGTGTTCCATCGGCAACACGTGTCCATCGCGGATGTCACGGGACCGAACGCCGCCGGCACATCGCTCGCGGTAAAAGCGCAGCAATACGCCGTGCTCGTGACGAACGTAGATCCGACATCTCCGGCGATCCGAAACCCCGAAGGCCAATTGTTACCGGCCAATCAAGCCGCCGAGCTCGAAGTTTCCCGCGCGTTCGCCTCGTTGTTCCCCGATTTCGTCGCCGCGGTTCCAGCGCAGTGGCACGCGAGAGTGGACAAACGGCTCCGTGAACTCGACAGGAAGCAGCTCGCGCACATGCGGGTCCTCGATCGCATCCAGACGTGCGCGGCGAACGATGAGGCAGCGAAACTTTTGGAACGGCGCGACGCGTTGGAGAGCGAGACGAAACGGCTCGCGGCGGAAATCGCGCGCGAAAAAGAAGAGGCGCAGACCGACCCTCGAAGCGCGTTTTCGTTTTTCGTGCTCTTCAAGTCGCAAACCTCCGCCGCGATCGCGGCGCAGACGCTGATCCAGGAGCCCGGCGGCGACATGGCTTGGACCGTACGAGCCGCGCCCGCGCCGGACGACGTGGCGTACTCGAGCCTTTGGAAGACGCCGAGCGAAAAGTGGGGGCGCTCGTTCGTCGCCAAAATCGCCGTCGCCGGCATCATCGTCTTTCCCATCGGCGTCTTCACCAGCAGTATGTTATCGATCAGCGCGGCGCTCTGCGGGAAGAACAGCACGGGATACTACTGGAGCTGGTACTGCGAGAACCAGAGTGACGATGGAGCGACGTTCTTTTTCCGGTTACTGACGGCTTGGATGCCGAGCTTGTTGCTGGCGACGTGGAACGCCGTCGTGGTGCCGTACGGATTTGCCTTCCTCGCGCTCTTCGAATGCGCGGAACCGACGCTCAGCGGCATCGACCGAAAGGTGTTCAAGTGCTTCTACCTTTACGCGTGCCTCAACGTCCTTCTGGGTGGAATGCTCGCCGGGACGCTGTTTTCGCAGCTGGAAAACATCATCAAGTCGCCGTCGTCCCTGTTCGTGCTTTTGGGGCACGCCGTCCCTCAGTCCTCTGGATTTTTCCTGGCGTACGTCTCGACGAACGCGCTCATGCTGGAGCCGTTGAGGCTTCTGATACCGCACACCGGGGTCCTTTCGTACTTGGTTTTGGGACGCGGAGAGCGCACGCGATTCTGCGGACGCATCGCGCGCGATCGCAAGGCTTCTTGGGCACCGAGGAGCCTGAGACTCGGCGCGCACTACGGCGCGCAGCAACTCATCTTGCTTGTCTGCTTGGTCTTTTCCACTGCGTCACCGCTGATAACAGCCGTCTCGCTCCTGTTTTTCGCCATCAACTTTGTCGTTTGGAGGCATCACCTTCTGTACGTTTTTGTGCGCTCGTACGAGTCCGGTGCTATGATGTTTCCGGTGCTATTCTCGCGAATTATCAATTCGCTCTTCGTTTACCAAATATTCATGGCCGCCTATCTTTTGATAAAGCAAGCGTACACGCAGGCGTTCGTGCTCTGGATCCTGGTGCCGCCGTTTTTGTTTCAATTTCAGTCGCATTGCTTGGCGCGCTTCGTGACGAAATCGACGTACTTGCCTCTCTCCATCGCCGCCGAGATGCCCTCGGCGGCGATTCCGGCGGGCGCGTTCGTCGCGCCGCAGATGCGCGAGGGGTTCAAAGGCTGGGGCGCGCAGGTTGGCAAGGTTTGGCAGGGGTACGGAGGCTTCGTGGCGAAGTTCGCGTGATGATTAGATTGGATAGATATCTGTGTTGTTTTCTACATACTGTACGTACACGTCTTTACGCCGACGCTTTCTTTCTCCCGAGCCACATGTACATCAGAATCAACACAACCGTCACCACGAACATACCTCCATAGACCAGGATCGCGTCCATTCGCTGCCTTCGGTCGATGACGCGCAACAGCGAAGATGACACGCCCATGGTGTTCAGGAAATCGAGCATCCTGTGCTGCGCCCCCTTCAATCGCTCTCGCTGGTCGCCGAGCGCCCCGAGCACGTTCCCGGCGTGCGACATGAGCTCATCCACCATCCCCCCCGACCTTTGCAGCGAGATCCTCGCGCCCGCTTCTGCATCGTACTGCCCCACCAAAAGCCTGAACTCGTCGTCCGAGGTCACGCGATGCATGAGCTCGTCTCGGTCACGCTGATCGGCTTGCCTTCTGTTTTCCCGCGACTTGAACCGATCCAACGCGACTCGGTACTGGTCGCAGTCCTCGACGATTTGTTCCACTTTTCGTTTCCAGATGTCTCGTTTGCTCGTGTTCTCCTGGACGACCAAAACGCGCCACTGGCTCTCCACCTGCTGCGTGATCTTCGTGAGCTCATGGAGTTTCGCGTGCATGTCTCGGGAGAGCGAACTGCTCGACTGAAGAGTGCCCCTCGCCTCAGCGCCCTCCAGTTGTTCTAGGCCGCTGCGAATTTCCATGGAGAGCCGCCTGGCAACGCCGTACAAATCTTGTAGCGACGCCATTTCACCCCTTCGGCGTCTCCGTGCGACACGCGCGGCGACGCGGTCAACGCGGATACCTAGACGATCCTGCGCAAAATTCCGAGATGACTGGTGGCGCAAAAGCGCGCGTCCCCGTGTGAAGACTACGGCCGAAAAAGCGCCAGGTGCCGCTTTTCGGTTTCCTCGGCAACGGTCTTGTCAGTTTTCCACAAGTGGCCGAAAGGGAGTTGTGTTGAACGCAACTCACCACTCGTGGAAGCGCGCGAGCTGAGTCGCTCGCTCGAGCAAGCACTTCTCGCGCGGACGTCTCCGTACCCGCGGCGTCCTCCCATCTCGCGGCCGAAGCGACCGTGGACCCTGGTCGACCACGCGCCCGCGCGATGACCCGTCACGCCGAGTGAACTACACGCGTTCGATCTTCCGTCACCTCTCGGTCCTCCCGAAGAATATCTTCGCGACATGGCGATGCGGTCGCGCTCCCTGGCGTCGCAGGATGCCCTTTCCTCGTCCCCCGAGCGCGTGCGCTTGACCTCGGCGAAGGAAGGGGTCCGCGAGGACCCGGCCGTGGGGACTCGCGTGCGACTCAAAGTCGAAGGCATGACGTGCTCCGCGTGTTCCGGCGCCGTCGAGGCGGCGTTGCTCGGCGTCCCGGGCGTGACACGCGCGGCGGTGTCCGCCGCGACGGGCGACGCAGCAGTCGAGCTCCTGCCCGGCGCGGTCGTTCGCGTCGAAACGTTGCTAGAGGCGATCGATGACGCGGGGTTCGACGCGTCGCACGTGCGCGACGCGGAACTGTCGCGTTCCGTGGTGAAGCTGTACGTGGACGGCATGACCTGCTCGGCGTGCACGGGCACGGTGGAGAACGTGCTGCGGGGCGTGGCGGGCGTGGAAGAAGTCACGGTGGTGCTTCTCCCGAACGGCTCAGCGGAGGTGGAGTTCGATCCTGACATCACGGGCCCGCGCGAACTGATAGTGACGATCGAAGACGCCGGTTTCGACGCGCGCGTGTCTTCGTCCGAACGCGTCGGCGCGGGCGCTCGGCCGAATGCTACGGACGCCGAGGCGAGTCGGTTCCGTTCGCTGTTCTGGACGAGCCTCGCGTACACCGCGCCCGTGTTCGCCATAAACATGATTTTGCCGGGAATCCCGGGATTCGAGTGGCTGTACCGAGACGCCGTGAACCACGTGTCCTTGGCGAGCTTCACGAAGTGGGCGCTCGCCACGCCCGTGCAGTTCCACGTTGGGAGGCGGTTCCACGTCGGCGCGTACAGGAGTTTGATGAACGGCTCAGCGAACATGGACGTCCTGGTTTCGATGGCCACGAACGTCGCGTACTTCACGAGCATCTACCTCATCGCGCACTGCGTCGTGACCGGACATAGCTACGGGAAGGACTTCTTCGAAACCAGCACCATGCTCGTGACTTTCATCTTGCTGGGGAAGTACTTAGAGTCGATCGCGAAGGGCCAGACAAGCGAAGCGATCGGAAAGCTTCTCGACTTGACGCCGAACACCGCCGTGCTCTTGGAACGGAAACCCGAAACGAAAGACGCACAGGAAGATACCGCCGCGGATTACTCGGATTACGCCGAGCGCTCGATCTCGTCTACATTGATACACAGAGGCGACTTGCTCAAAGTGTACCCGGGGTCGCGGATCGCCGCCGATGGCGCGCTCGTCGACGGCGACAACGTGTTCGTGGACGAAAGCATGATCACCGGCGAATCGCTTCCGGTTTCAAAAACGCGAGGCGCGGACGTTGTGGGCGGGACACTCAACTCGGGGAGCGCGTTCGTGATGCGCGCGACGCGCGTCGGCGCGGATGCTTCTTTGTCCCAAATCGTGAAATTGGTGGAGAACGCGCAGCTGGCAAAAGCGCCAATTCAGGCGTTCGCGGACAAGATATCCAGCGTCTTCGTGCCTTTCGTCGTCGCGGCGGCGGCGGCGACGTGGTTCGCGTGGTATGCCGCCGGGGAAGCCGGGTACTTTCCGGATTCTTTCCTCCCAGAAGGAGAGACGAAGATGGTTTTCGCGTTGATGTTTGGAGTCTCCGTGCTTGTCACCGCGTGTCCTTGCGCGCTTGGCCTCGCCACGCCTACCGCGGTGATGGTCGGCACGGGGGTGGGCGCGACCAACGGGATTCTCATCAAAGGCGCGGACGGCTTGGAAAGGGCAGGGCACGTCTCGGTTATCGCGTTCGATAAAACAGGAACGCTCACGGTTGGGAACCCGGCGGTGGTCGAGGTCGAGATCTTCAGAAGCGTCGTCGCGGAAGCGCAGTTTCTGCGCGTCGTCGCCGCGGCGGAGTCGCAGAGCGAACACCCCATCGCGCGGGCGGTGATGAAGTACGCGAACGTGCGGCTGAGCGCGCTCCAGGGCTTCAGTGACGGCGCGACGCCGAGTTTGCCGCGGGTCTCGGACGTCGAAATAGTTCCGGGCGAAGGGCTTCGGTGTCGCGTGGAAGGCGTGGAGGTGGTGATGGGGAACAGGAAACTACTCGACGACGCGGAGATAGAGGTGCCCAAGGACGTGGCTGCGCACGTCGGACGCGTGCAGAGAGACGCGCACACGTGCGTGCTGGTGGCGATGAACAGGGACGTCGTGGGCGCGCTCGCCATCACCGACCCCATCCGACCCGAGGCGGCGGGTGTCGTCGCCGCGCTGAGTCGCATGGGCGTGGAATCGCACTTGGTGACAGGAGACAACTGGCAAACCGCGCGCGCGATCGCTGCCGAGTGCGGTATCGTGTCGGTGCACGCGGAGGTGTCTCCCGCGGGGAAAGCGGCGAAAATCGAAGAGCTCAAAGCGCCGCCGGTGAAGAAGACGCTCACGGGAGCCGTCAAGACGGTGGCACGGCGCGTCGTTCCAGTGGTGGCCATGGTTGGCGATGGTATCAACGACGCCCCCGCGCTCGCGGCTGCGGACGTGGGTATCGCTATCGGAGCGGGAACGGATATCGCCATCGAGGCGGCGGACTTCGTGTTGATGCGAAGTGACCTGGAGGATGTCGTCGCCGCCGTCGACCTTTCCCGCGCGACGTTCCGACAAATTCGACGGAACTACGTCTGGGCGATGTTGTACAACCTCCTCGCGATTCCGCTCGCGGCGGGAGTTCTGTACCCTCGCACGCGCATACAGGCACCGCCGTGGGTTGCGGGAGCGGCGATGGCGTTCAGCTCGGTGTCTGTGGTGTGTTCTTCTCTTTCGCTGCGATATTACGAGCGCCCCACGCCGGTGATGCGGGAGATACGAGCCGTCTCAGACGACGTCGAGTTGACACCGATGCTTAGCAAGTGAGGAGGACTGCAAAGCTGTAAACGACAAAAAAATTAATAGCAATACTTGTAGTACTTACAACTCGCTCGCGATGATTCGGTGTCTAATCCTGTTTCTTCTTCGGTGGCGGAGGACCGCGAGCTCTCTGTCGCTTGGGTTTCTGCGCCTTCTGACGAAGGTCCAACAAGCCGGGCGGCGGCGTGATTTCCAGGACACCCTTTGTCAAGTCCACCGACGGAACAATATCCTTCACGAACGGCACAAACACGTGCTCTTCCGGCTGAAACTTCGGGGTTTCCTCTCCCTCTGGCGTGGGCAGAGGGGGAACGTTCACCTTGAGCAGGTCATGCGTTCCCGCGCCTCGAAACACGTCGACCACCTTCCCGACGTATACCCCCGTTTCCTGCATCACCACCTCCAACCCCTCGAGTTCGGACGAATAGAACTCGTCGTCGCCGGAGCCCACCTGTTCTTCGCGCAGTTCCGGTCGATCGGAGGCGAGCACGTATAACCTACGACCAATGAGCGCTTCAGATGCGTTGCGGTCGTTGACGCCTTTGATTTTGATGACGCATTCGTTCCGGCCTTTGCTCGTGACCTCTCGTCCGGCAATAATCCTCACCTTTGACACAGTTCCCGGAGGTTTGTCGTAGTCGCCCCCCGCGGTTCTTCCCTGCGCCTGGTCCTCGATGTACTGCGTGCACGGCGAGAAGAAACGCTCCTCTACGAAATCAGTGAAAGGCATCACCCGCACCTCGCCTTTCAAACCGTGCGCGCTGATGACAGCTCCGGACTGGACGAGCTCTTCCGTCGGCGGGCTTTCGGCATCATCTGCGGCGGCGGCGGCGGGTCGAAACTTGCGTGCGCTCGCACCCCTACCAGAAGCGATGGTGCGGATGAGCTTCGCGGAGCTGGGGGTTTTGACGCGTTGTCCGCTCATCCATCGCGCGGCGGAGGACACGCCCGAAAGGGCGATGGCGGTGGCGGATGCCATCACGCGCGCTCAGTTCTGGAAGGAATGTGTCGACGTGCCTGTCAATCGCAGGAGTTTTTGGCAACGAAAAACGCCCCAATTGTTTCGCCCGAAGGACGTTCGTGCCGCACTGCGACGTGCGCGTACGAGACGGCGTTGGTCGCGAAGCTGCGTCCTCGCTCGTGTGAGCAACATGTCACGTGGATCGGAGCAACCCAGGGTGGTGGTTGTCGGCGGGCAGTTCGCGGGGAGACGCGCGTCGCGCATGCTGCGAAGAGGGGGAAGGATACACGTCACTCTCGTAGATTCCAAGGGGTTTTGGGAGTACACCCCCGGGGCACTGCGATGCCTCGTCGAGCCTAAGTCTGCTCGGAAGATGGTCCAGGCGCAACCTCGAGGCACTGTGCGAGCGACCGCTGTCGGGCTCGAGTCAGCGGGTAGCGACACGACTGTGACGGGCGTAAAGTTGAACGACGGTTCGAGCTTGCCAGCAGACCACGTGGTCATCGCGACGGGATCCTCGTATCCGAACCCCATCAAAGCGCCACATGACGTCGCGTCAAGCCCCGAGGAGCGTCGAGCTCAGATTGAAGCTGCGCATGTCACGCTGGTTTCCGCAAAGAGTGTTGTTATCGTCGGAGGTGGCACAGTCGGCGTCGAGTTGGCCGCCGAGATAGCGGGAAAGTGGGGTCGCCATAAAGAAGTCACGCTCATCACCCCGCACGACCGTCTTCTTGAGCGTATGCCGCCGCGTGCTGGGAAACTCGCTCTTCGATGGCTCGAGAAAAAAGGTGTTTGGGTGGTTCTGAACGATCGAGTAGAGGATTGGGGTGGGGCTCCGAAGGACGTCGCGATGCTTCGTCCCGGCGGCGGCAACTGGAACCTGCGCACGGAACAAGGCAGAGAGCTGCGCGCTTCACTGGTCTACCCCTGCATTGGGGGTCGTTCGCTTCCAGGGCCGTTGGAAACGCGCGGCGTCGGGAAGAACGGTGACGTACGTGTAGACATGGCGAATGGCTTGCGCGTCGAGGGATTCGATAACGTGTACGCCGCCGGAGATTGTTGCGGGACGAACGAAGAAAAAAACGCTTTTACGGCTGATCTCAACGCCACGGCCGTCGCGCGCGGAATACTCGCGTCGTACAGGAGGAAGCCTGTGGCCTTGAGCTATCCGAGGTCCGTATGTGGACAAAGTACCACCCCGAAAATCGCAGTCGTCAGCCTGCATAAACGGAACGCCGTGATGCAGTTCAATGGGCTTGTCCTCGGTGGCCCGCTCCCCGCTTTTGTGAAGGGGCTGATAGAATTTTTCCAGGTGCACAGTGCGCTCGGAACCCCCGGCGTGACGTTCGTCTGGGATGCTCTCGAGTCCACAAACGTCTTCTTGGGTAGATTCCTGTTTTAAATACGCGACACATTGCCGCAAGTCGTTTCCATCGCACTCATTAGAGCTAGTTACGTATTTGACAAGCCCTCGGCGACAAACGCGAAAGTCCAACTGTTTGGCGGTCCGAGAAGAATATGTCGGCGTTCTTCAAACGCGCCTTACCATAACTACGATTGATCGAGCTTTCGTATTTCTCCCGCCGCCGCACAACACGGCGCGCACGCCGCTCGGACCAGGTAGTCCGAAAGCGTCACCATGGTGTTTGCTATTCCTAAAGAGCAGAGGGATGACCTTGTCACCCGCATGGACGATACCCTCGCCGCCCTCGGGTTCCACTGCTACGGCCAAACCTTCGGCGGCACCAGAGCCAAGGCTGAAGAGATCGAGGAGCGCGCCTTCAGCGTCGCCGAGGTGGCGAGCACGACGACCAAGGAGTCTTGGTCCGAGGGCACCGGTGGCGACCGCCCGATCCTCGAACTCACGAGGTTATACATAAAGAAAGCGGCTGAGCTCATCAAGACTGAGGCGGAGCGCCTCGGCGAGGCTGCGGCGGACGCCAGCGCCGGAGAGCAGGCTGCAGGTGGAAACACCGACAACTTCGACCTCATGAGCAAGGATCGCGAGTTTTACACTCAGACGCGCGCGGAGCAAGTGCTCGCGCCGCTGATGGCGAAAGGCGCGTCTTACTCGAAGGTGAGACTCAGCTCTAAGAGTTTCGGCATCGACGCTGCCAACGTGGTGACGAAGGCTTTCGCGAACATCTCGTCCACTCTTAAGGAGGTGGACCTCAGCGATATCATCGCGGGTCGCCCGGAGGACGAGGCCCTGAAAGCCATGCAAATCATCACCGAAGCCACGCTCGGCGCGAACATCACGTCCGTGGACGTGAGCGATAACGCTTTTGGCGAAAAGGGCGTTCGCGCGTGTGCGGCGATGTTGCAGCAGCAGAAAGGCATCGAGAGCATCAGCTTCATCAACAATGGTATCTCTGAGCAAGCCGCTGCCGCTATTCTCGAGCTTCTGGCTTCGCCGCAGTCCCTGAAGAAATTCCACCTCGACAAGAACATGACTGGCGACGACGGTGTCGTGCACGTCGCCGCGCTGCTTGCTAAGGCGCCCAACATGGAGGATTTCAAGATGGCGGGTTCCAGATACACTTCTAATGGCGCAGTGATGCTCGCGAAGGGTCTGGCCGCGGGAACCTCGCTCAACAAAATTGATCTCACCGATAACAACGTCAACGAGGAGGGTGGTATCGCGCTCGCTGGCATGCTCTACAAGCAGCCGAACATGCGCCACGTGAAATTCGAAGCCACCAGTTTGGGGCCCGCTGCCGCGGGTGCTGTGGCATCGGCGCTGGCTGCCGGATGCGCGCAGCTGGAACATCTCAACATTTCCTCCTGTGATATCACCCCCGAGGGTGTTCCTGCCGTCGCTAAGGCCATATCTGCCATGAAGAACCTCAAGGTGCTGAACATCGCGGAGAACGAGCTCGGTGACTTTGGCGTGGCGCAGATTTGCGTGGCGCTCAAGATGTCTGGCTGCCCGCTCCAGGAACTCGACGTGAGCAACAACGAAATCGTGTGCGCCGGAGCTGTTGCCGCCGCGCGGCTCGCGGCGTCAAAGCAGGGTTTCACAACCCTCAACCTGAATGAAAACTACATCTCCGACGAGGGTGTCGAGGAGCTGAAGAGTGTGTTGGTTGACGCGGGAATTGCCAGCGTGCTCGGGTCGTTGGAGGAGAACGACGCCGACATGGCTGACGAACCCGAGGATGCCAAGGCTGCCGGACTTGAGGCGATGCTCGACCATCTGAAGCTTTAAGTGAAGCGCAACAGTACTTTTTGGGCGGGTGAACGGATGAAGACTGACGTTTTATATACTTTTGTAAGTTACAGTTACACCTCTTCGTCTTCCCCGAAGACCCAAGAACAACTTGTTCCATATCTCGTCCAGTGCCCCCTTTTCTTGCGGGAATAGTCTCTTAGTCTATATAGCCCTTCATCAAGAAGTACACGTCACGATTATATACATCACATATTACAAGGGCGTCTTGCCAGGCTCGTTTACCCCTTCCAAATGCTTCTCTTCACGAACTTCTGTTACCTGATTTCCAAGTGGAAAATCGGGTGTCTATTATGTACCTTGATAAAATAAAATTATGAACGATGTTCAAGACGTTTGACGCGATCACATGAGCTTATCGTCTCCCCGGACCTTGAGAACACTCAAGTCTGTTGGCTTCGTCGGCATTTCGAAAGCTTCGTACAAATCGCCTGTAGGAAGAGTCAAAGACGTGTCATACTCCATGGCGCCGCAGTCCTCGAGATCAACTCTCTGGAGAACTTCGACGCCAGATTCGAGTTTTAGGACATACTTCTCATCGTTAACTGCATCTCGGAACGTGGTTCCATCCGGAATCATGACGTCGGGAGACATATGCTCGTTATTTTCCCAGTCGCAGTTTGAGTTCCCCCACTGGTCGACATCCGGAATACGGCGCTCGCCAGTGGTTGAATCGATGCAAATCATGGGGAGACCGTTGATCCAACCACCTTCGTATTGTAAATTGACGTTCAAGCCCGCGTAATCAGTGCCAGATAGCGATCTCGGGTGGACGGGTAACTCTCCATGGAGTGACAGAGGAGCGTCCATAAATGTTTTCTCATCCGTGTCAGGATCTACGAGCCATGCCATGCCAGTCCAACGGCTTGATCTCCACTCGTAGTAAACGTCTAAGCTTTGTGGCCGCTGGCACACATCATCCTCGTTGGGACAGGACATGGCGGCGTAATTTGTTGTCGAGGCTTCAAAAAGAGTCATAAAGACATCGCTGCTATCAAAAAAAGAGTTCGAGGCGTCAAAAACAACTTCAACACCATTTTCCGTCAGTCTGACAGTGTCCTTGTTCAAAGTATACGTTTTGTACGTGGTGCGATTGTCGCTGTATCCATTCGGAGCTTCGTAAAATAAGCCGTTGTGGTCGCTTACGGTGGCAAAAGACGAAGCGTCCGCGCACCTCTCGCCGCATGTGAGAGTGAGGTCCGCATCGAGCTCGCCCGCTTTCACTGGCACTGACGAGGCAACCTTGTAATGTGTCAAGTTGAGCAACGTGGCGCCTGTTTGTCCAAAGCTTCCATAACATTCAATTGGATTATTGCCGATGTCGTCCATAGAGAGCGCTCGTGGAGTAGTGATCGTGTTCGATCCTAAGTCACAAGTATCAGACGTGCACTCGTAGATCTGCTTTGACAAGAGCATCAATGTGCTGGTATCTGAGTCATATTTGATCTTAACCATAGCAGAGTCATATGTTTCCTCGTCCCAGAACCATCCTTGAATTATCGTGTCCATGTAGTTCGTCACTGGCTGAATCGTGGGCTCAATCTTGTATAATACGCCTCGTGAGAACTTGAGAACTCTGTTAAGATTCTTGGACGGGTCGTTCCAGTCGACAATTTGGGTGACAGTTTTGCCATCCGCAAACGCGGCAGTCGCAATGGCTATGGCAGAATCTTCCATCCTGCCAGTGTCAGCGTATTCGGATACGTAGAGATTTCCCGGGTAGTGCATGAACGCCTGGTAGATCTCGTCATCGGAGCCGGTAGCCTGGAGATTTACGAAACTCACAATGTGAGATTTTTCTCCGCTGTCATCAAACGCGGCATAGCGATCTCCCAAGAAAGACCTGTTGTGCAATTGATCACAGTATTCTTGGCCTCGAATTTGCAACTTGGCAAGCGAATCGGTCGTCACCATGTATCCATTTTTGTAAGAGAAATCTTGCCAATCAAGTTCTTTGAAGGCAGCCTTCGTCGAGGTCGCAATGCCGTTGGCGTCGTATTCCGTTCGCGACACCGCACCGGGCTCGAAAAATTGTTCGTCATCTCCAACTCTCTGATAGGCTTTGATTCCTTCGGCCGTGGGCTTTGAGTCATCATCGCCGATCTCCACCTCTTTTATGACGAGCCCCTTCATGCCATCGGACTGGTATTGAAACGTGAGTTTCTTAATGAACAAGTCGTCGCCCTTGACTACGACGTCGGAGCGTTTGATAATCAAGCGCGTATCGATTTCCATTGGACCCTCCGGATCGTCTGTGATAGTAACCCAGACGTGTCCCTTGAACTCATCGAGCGGATCGTTCTCATCGTCAAGGTCTGGACCCGTAGACTCGACGACCCATCGATAGGTAATTTGGCCCTTAATCCGATCTCCAGCTGCGTTGTCGCAGTTGAAAGGATCGATTTCAGCGATGTAGGGACCAGTGTTCAGGTTGTTCGTCCAGTTTGTCGACGACATGAAGCACAGCACCATGTTTGGAAGTTGGAAGACCTCCTTCGTGAGACTGTCGACGTACATTGTCGCTTTTGGTGCTATGGAGTAGTCGGAATCGGAAGCAAAAGCACCGACGTCAACCGGCGTCACGGCTTCGAGCAAACGACGTCTCGCTTGAGAATCCTCAGCAGACGGGACCCCTTCTGGTGGAATCAACGTTACTTGTCGCACATTCGCCGCTGCAGCGAAAGCGTTGCTCTTCCTCTCACCGGTGAGAGGAAGAACTTCACTTATAGAGGCAGACGAATCAGAATCATTATTGGTCAACCCGAGTCCAAGCACGACACCGAGCGCTATGGCAATGGCGACAACCGTAGCGATCGTCCCAAGCCACCACCACGAAGCCTTTGTTTTCGCCATGACAACTTGTGTGATCGGGGTGTCTCAGCACGTATTGCTGCTGCTATTCGAGGGGAAGATCAAAGTGGTCAGATCTGAAAGGTTTTCAGGAATCGAAGGTTCAACTTCTCGTGCGCAAGCAACTATAGCGTGCCTCTGCCAAAGATCCGGAGACGTGTGTGTAAGTTGGGAGAAAACGGTCAAACTTACGGTGAAGTTCGTTATGAAGTTGGTCTCCGAGACGCGCGAAAGGACGCGTTGAACAAAGTGGTCAACGATCGCCAGACGCGCGACATTAAGACGTCGACAAATTAGACGACAAAGCGCGAAAGATACCAATAGAAAGATACGCGTTAACAATGGTCACCGATTCGCCCCTTCGACAATTAGTCGACAAATTGCGAAAATATGACATGGCACGATATTTCAACAATTTAACAAAATTTCAACAAACCGAAACTTGACCGGACCACGAAAACCCAAGCACGCGCATTTTAGAAGAAACAAAAATCAAAAAAGCGGAAAAAAACGTGGATGGAGGGAGAAAACGAAAACCTCTCAAAAACGAGTCGAGCAAGCTCCTAGGGTCGCTGCGAGCTCGATGTTTGCACCTCAGAGATGAGCGTTGCTACTATCGGGTGAGTGGAAACACGACGTTACGCAGCTGGGTCCAGGTTCGGGCCATTGCTGGCGCCCAGGGCAGCACATCAAACCATCCGTGAGCGCCGAAAAATAAAAAAACAATTTCGGTAGGCCGAACGAAGGAGATGTGGCAAGCGTGTAGACGAGTTCAGTTCGGCACACCCGTCGTCGAAGCGGCGAACGTCTTTGGTCGACCATCATTATGCATCGCGCGCATCAATAGACTCATACACGCTTCTGCCCTTGGCTGTGCGTCGCAACGAAACGGTGAAACGGGTCGAGATTTAACTCCCTCCGTTGATGACCTGCTCGAGCAGGCGGACCGCGAGTGGCGTATCCCGGACGACCCTAACCACATGAAGGGCATTCTGCAGATGCTTCGCTACTGTCACACGATCACGCGCAGTCTTCCGAAAGCGCTGACACTTCGTTTTGTTCTGGCTAAGGATGAAGCAAGTGGAAAACGCTGGGTTATTCCCGACGCACACGCGGTGTATCCTGGGCGTGGCATGAATGTGGTGCCGAGCCACTCGTCGATAAAACAGGCTTCAAACTGGTTGAAAGGAGGCTTTAAGACCAGAAACGTGCACGTACCGGATACCTTTACATCTTTAGTGGAGGCTCAGCTGTTGCGGCACACCCAGCACATGGTCCTTGACGCTTGTGCGAGTGCGACTTCGGCAAAGTGGCTTCCTTCGCAACTCTTTGAGAGAAGTGAAAATGGACGCAAGGATGAAAATCGCGCTGAATGTTCTTATCTGGCGGCTCTAGACGGTGCTATGACTGCTGCGATAAGGAAACATGGAAGGTGCACGTCTGAGGTTGATACAAACGTCAAAAACACGACGCCATGGGTGATATTTCTTAACGAAGACGAAGCAGATGATGACCTGTTGTACCTCAGCGAGAAGGATGAATTCCGTCATTATCGAGTGTTACATAGCCTGAACGCGAGTGAATTCAAAGTCGCGCTGAGCGATGAATTTGCAGAGAGTGATGCGCGTCCAACAGAACATCTTTCTGACGTGAAAGCGATTTTACTTGACTGCGTTTCTAAAATTCAAAGCGATGTATCGCAAGGTGATGCGATTTTGCTTGAAGGCGTCGATAACATCACGTCGTTGAAGCTTCAGTACGCGCAACTCCGCCTGCATATCTACAGGAGCTCATCGAGAGCGGCGGATCCTGCCTTCACGATGCGTGAAACGCCAAAGAGAACGAGGCGAAAGAGGGAAGATGATCTTTTAAATAGCTGAGTAGTCACACCACAGAATGAATTTCATAGGCCCTATGTATCTTGCGGTTTCGTTGGCAGTGTAATTGCAGTCATCTCCCCCCATGTCTTGAACGACGCGTGCATTATCTTCATGAAAGCTTCTGATGGTTCGAAGGCTTCTTTCTAGCCGAGTTGCGTTCATTACAAACAAAAGACGAATTCTTCTTTCGAATATTTTCTTTTTCGTCTGCTGATAAAACTTGTGCTTGAGTGAAGGAGTCTGCTACTGTTATTCGCATGTTCAGAAATACTGTATGCGTTGATCGTCGGTAACTCTTTGCTCATTCTAGACAATTTCAGATGTGCATATATACGTACATTCCTGATTTCTCGGTGAACCATTCTGTCGATTCCTTTAGAATCACGTTAATTCAATGCGTTCGACGCGCGTTGAACGATTATATCTAGTTGCGTCGAGAATTCTTACTCTTGTTTGCGTTTTTATTTGAATTTTTTTCCATGACGAATAGCTGTGTCGGATACGGTCTGGCTTCAACTTCGAATTGCAGTCTGTTCTTCCTCTATAATCATCGCTGGTAAGTCGTCCAGCTGAATATCGCGCAGTTTTTAGATGACATACGCCTCTATTTAGTTACAGTTTACAGAGCATGGTGGTATTAATATAGACTAAATAGTTCCGATACTTTGTGCTTCGACTGCAGGTTTACCGCATCGCTCCGTGTTCGATGGGTCAGCATGTGCTCTTTTCAAATGTCAAGTTGGCATCTTGTACGTACTGTAGCTATATGGTGAAATCGGTTAGGGCGGTTTGGATGTATCTCGGTTCGATTGATTGATTTATTTTCAGTATCTCTGCGTAAAGAAAATTCTGTGTGTAAAAAAACAAGTTCTGGATCCCTCGCCCTCCGTTGCGATGTTACAGTATTATGAATCAATCCCCCCCCTCGTTCAAGTCGTCGTCGCCATCGTCGTGTCATGTTTGCATTAGCTTCCCCAAACCGTTCAATACAGAAAAGCCGCAGCGGCGAAGATACCCAGCAGTCCAAACTCACTCACCACAGCGGAGGGCGAAGAAAGCGCGCCCAGCGGCACAATGTCAACGCGTAACCAACCTTGCACCAAGCCTCCGATCACAGCGCCCGAAGCCAGACCGAGAACAGCAAGCGAGATCGAGCGGGCGAGCGTGAGGTTCTTGTTACGGAGCAACCAAACCGCGCCTAGCATCGCGATGGACAGCTGCAGTCCCGGGGGATTGTCAACCCCTGGGGGCTGCGTGCAACCCTGAGCCAGGATCAGCACAGACAGCACAGCAAGCGCGATCCCTCCCTGGGTCAGGATTTCACCCTCCGGAGCCTCAACAGCAGGTCGCGGGGGCAGCTTGTTGGTCATATCCCGCGCCCAAGGGGGAAGCTTCTGCTTCACAGCGGCACCAGGACTCAACACGTCCGCGTACTTCACCTTGTTGTCAGAAACCTCGCCCTGGCTCCTCTTCATGAGGCTCCTCATGAGTACAACATCGTACGCCGCTTCAACCTGCGAGAGATACGAAAACGGGGTTGGGTCGCACTTTCGGTTAGTAAAGGTGCGAACGACAGGCTAACCCCCAAAGGGTATACGTTCCAGCGGCGAAGGGACCGCGAGAAGGGTCTCAGGTACACGATATTGTTTTTATCAGCGTGACTCACCTTTTTCAGCTTCTCCTCCTCCTCTTGGTACCGCGAGATCATCTGGTTCTTGGCACGGACCATGTCTTCAGACGAGGCGCCCTCGTTCAACCCGAGGAACTTGAGCGCGCCCTGGTAGTCCATCGTGTAGCTCTCGGGCGCCTTGTCAGAAGCCCTGACCACAAACGTCGAGCGAGTCTTCCGGATGTTGGTTCGGAATGTGCTGAGCGCCCGGACCGATCTCGAAGCTGGGATCCTGAGCTGGGAGCTGCAGCGCGCGGACGCGCATGACGCGCGCCCTCTACATGTCACGGATATCATCTTTACGTCCTCTGTGAAGATGGCGTGTCTCGCCTACTGCTCGGCGCTCGCCGAGTGGGGCGGCTGCGCTCTTGATACGCTTCTAGATATTTCTTCGTTTCCGCCTAAACTTCGGAGAATCTGCGATTTCGATCTCGGAGTCCAAAACTCTCTACCCGTAACTACAACGTGAGTCGAGCCGCCGACGAGATCCCGAACTGACACAGTTCTCGGCGCGGCCGACTCGTGGGCGAGGGAAAGGTACCTGCCAACATGAGTGATGTGAAGAGGGCGAAGTACTCGCTGTCCGTGCAGGGCCAGCCGGACTGGTGCCACTTCTGTAAGTGTTACGTGCAGTCCCATTCCAACTCGAAGCGCAACCACGAGCAGAGCAACGCGCATAAGAAAAACGTTGAGCTCAAGATGCGTGAGATTCGGAAGCAGAAGCAGAACGAAGGCAAGGAAGAGGAGGCGAAAGATCGGATGATGGCGAGCATCGAATCGGCCGCTGCGCAGGCGTACAAAGCCGATTTGGCTGCTGGCGCACGGCCTGAGGATGCGGGCAAAGTTCCGACGCTCAGCGCAGGAGCTCGACAGCGAAATGAAGAAGAGGGCGCGAAGAAAGAGCTGGAGCACGCCGTGGAGACGGAGCTGAAAGCGCGGGCGGAGGCGGAGTATCGAGAGAAAGGCGCGTGGAAATTCGATGACCGCTCGAACTACTATTGGCATGCGAAGTCTTCGTGCTACTTCGACCCAAAGTCGGGGATGTTCTTCGACACGAAGGCAAACGTGTGGTCAAGTCAGGCTCCCCAAAACACCCCGGCGCCGCCGGCTGGTCCCGGGCAGACGGCGGCACCTGCGTCCATCGCATCGGAGCGCAGTGCAGAAGGCGGACACTACCCTCTCGGACCATCTGATGTGAAGAAAGTGAGCGACACCACAACCGTTACTGGGAAAGGCGGTGCCTCCGGGGCTGGCTCGGTTGGGACGAGTGGTGCTTCGGGTTGGGCGCACGCGCCGAAAGCGAGCGCGGCGGTGGGCGCCGCAAACTCGAAAAGTTTGACGAGCATGTTCAACCTCGGGTACGGTACGAATCACCCGAAGTACGAGGCAGCGAAGGCTAAGACGCACACGTCCGCATCTCGCGCTCTAGATGGTGCTGGTGGACGAAGCTTTGAAGCGACAAACGCCAAGAAACTTGGAGTTGTCACGGGAAGAGACGACAGCGGTAAGCGTAAGCGCGTGGATGGCGGAGCTAGCGGGAAGAAGCCAAAAGTCAGCAAAGAGGAAGCGGCAGCCCTCGCAAAGAGGGAGGCTGCGCGGGAGCGTGTCGAGGCACGAACGAAGAAAGCCTTCGGCTTGCAATAGTTCTCTAGCTAGAGCTAGCTAGCTGGTACTTTCAAGTAGCTTAGATGACAACGTCAAAAGTGCGCAGGCTCTCAGTTATCGCCAAACCATCAGGCGGCGGGAAACTGCTTTTTCAACTTTTTGCGCACTCCAGGAACGACACTCGCGTCCACGAGCATACACAGGCGCATCGGTTTGATGTCCTGGATGTCACCCTTATCCTCTGTGTCCTTCACTTTCCACATAAAAGACCAATCGCAGGCTTGATGAAAGAATTCATCCTCCGGACGGACGTACATCATCATCGGCTCGCCGTCGCGCTTACGTTTCTGACCCGCCTCCTCCTCGGGGTCATCATCTCGATACAGCCGACAAAACATCAGGTACTTCGAAAACTTGAACGAATCCCTGAGCTCCTCGGTGGGCTCGTCTTCGGTAGCCCAACCGATCTCATCGAAGAGCCCCTCAACCAGCGGAGAAGCCGTCTCGGGCGGAATGTTGATGACGCGCTCGTTGATGAGGAAACCAACCTCCTTCGAGGTGAACGCATCGTTCAGCTTGTCCTGGAGATCCTTGGGACATCTGTTCTTCAAATACGCAGCGATTTCTTTGATATACGCCGTATCCTTCTTATCCTGAATGTTCATCACCGACATCACTGCGACGGGATCCATCTCGTCTCCGGCGCCCTGAGCCTTAATGACGGTCCCCACGGTCTTCTGCGCTATGATTGCGTCGCACAGCGGTGAGCTGCTGAACTCTGCGCCGTCCAAGAAGTTACCAAGCAATGCTTTCAGCCCGTGGAAATCGATTTCTGTCGGGTCCTTGAACTCGAAGTCGACCATGATCTCTTCATCTGACTCGTCGCCCGATGACCCGTCGAGATCCTCTTCCTCCTCTGACTCGTCGTCGGTGGATTCTTCGTCGGACTCGTCGGACTCCTCCTCCGGCTCCTCTTCCTTCGCTGGCTCCTTACCCTTCTTCTTTCCTGCAGGCGCCATATTCCTTTGTTGCTTGTCGTTAACGAAGACGCGCGGACGTTCAGCTGCAGCGGTTAGGGGCAGGTGTTGTGGGGGCGGAGGGGTGTCGGCGGCGCGACAGAATCGTCGGCGGGACAACATCTTCATGCAAATTTTCAGCACTCGAGGCATTTCAGCGTAAATTTCGCATCTGATATCGTTCGCATCTCCTCGCTACTGCTACTACATGCTCTAGTTGGGTCATTCTATTTAGCCGGATCGATTCCCGCCTCGTCCGTGCTGAAATTCTTCCTCGCTTCCTTGAGCTGCATGTTCATGTCGAGTAGCTCGTTCACGCGCTGCACCTTCTTTTCGTCGTTGCGGATGAGGTACAGCAGGTCCTCCGTCTGCAGCTTACCTCGGCGAGCGCTCACCTCCATACATCGATGCGCGAAGTTGGTCACGTAGTCCAGAGTCATGTCTTCCACCAAGTCCACTGTTTCTTTGTCAGGCTCCTGGACATCCCCGAATCCATACATCATGTGTTTCACTGGGAGAACGGGAAAGAGACTCGCGGTTAGCGTCGAATCAGAAAGACCGACCGAAAGTATCAGAGGCGAAAGAGATTCGATTCGGGGGCACTCGGGGGCCTGTAGAAGGCTGGGCAAAAGAACGACACTCACGGTCTCGTGTAAGCAGACCTCGCTTCCGCTTCTTCTGATCAACCTCCGCCTCCGAGTTCTTGCCGTCCTCCCCAGCTGCTTCGCCGGCTCCTTCAGCGGGGCCCTTGCCTTTCTTGTCGCCCGCAGCCCCACCACGGCCACGGCCTCGTCCTCGTCCTCTGCCCCGTCCTCCTCTTCCCCCGGACTTGGTCGGTTTCTTCGCCGAGGAGGGGCCAGCAGCGCCACCACCAGCGCTCACCGCCGGGCTGTCTGGTGCGGACATGACCATTCCTCACGACTTGTTGCCAGGCGCCTTAGGGTTGTGACTGTGGAATTCAACGTGCACACGTTTTTTTGGTCGGGCGAGATCGAGCAGTCGAGCGGAGTGGTAACTGATTCCAGAGGTCGCACCGAAGCTTTTAGTCTCTTTGAGCACACGTGCATCTCCTCTGGAAGGAATCGTCACCATGGTAACAAAGATGTATCTCACAGCCTACAACGTGGCGCAGTCCCTGGTGTGGTCCGCCGCGCTGGTTCTGAGCGTTCGTTCCATCGTGGAAAACGGGGGGAGCTTAACCTCGGTGTACGACGACGCAGGCTGGTTCGTACGCCTCGGTCAGTGCAGCGCCGTGATGGAGGTACTGCACTCTCTTCTCGGACTTGTCCGGTCGCCAGTCCTCACATCTCTTATGCAATGGGCGGGGAGGACGCACGCTATCATGGCCGTCATACACCCCATCGAGTCGTTGCACGGGACGACGGCGGCGGCATTGATGTTTTTGGCGTGGTCCCTATCGGAGGTCATACGCTACCCGTCGTACGCTCTCGGGGCGAACATTCCCGGCTGGCTCAACTGGTTGAGATACTCCGCGTTCATCCCTCTCTACCCCATAGGAGGTTCCGCGGAGATTTGGTTGATGTATCATAGTCTGCCCACGATCGATGCCAGGGTGCCATACACCATCTCGATGCCGAATGCGTTTAACGCGGCGTTTTACTACCCCTGGTTTCTCCGAGGGTTGCTCTACGTGTATCCTTTTCTCTTACTGAAGCTGTACCTCTACGTGTTCGTGCAGCGCAAGAGGAAACTCGTCTCAGACAAGGGGAAGAAGAATTCATAGGTTGTACTCATAGGCACACTAGTAGGTAGTTCTACTCTTCTCTTCGTGCGCGCACGTCAGAAAAGGAAACTCTCGTCGGTCCGTGCACCGCCTTGACCGACAAGGTTTCCCCCGACCTCACCGCGAAGGATTGCACAAACTGCACCGCTTCGTTCCAGCACCGGCTGCTCTCCTTCGCGCCGCATCGCTCAGCCATCGCAGGGTAGGTGCATATGTCCGCGATCGCATCATCTTCGCCGCGATTCAATGTCAAAGTGAACCAAAACACGACGGCGTTCGCGGTGCCTTCGCGAGTCGCCGTCGCGTTCAGAACAGTCTCGCGACAGTACTCCGCAGACGACGACGGATCGTCGAGGTCCGCGTCGAAATCGAAACCGAACACGGGGAACGGTTCGGTTAGCGCGACGTGTGCGACTCGGTCAAGCCGAACGGAGGTGTAGTTCTTGACTTGCGGCGGACGCATCGTGTCATATCCCGCCCATCGCGCACCCTCGACGTCGACGGCAGCAGCTGCCGGTCGAACGACGGGCTCAGGCTGAAACGGTATGTTTACGACCTGCGCCCACACCTTCGCTGCGGCGGGAATCACGCGCGCGCCGGGAGCGGCGAGATTTCGCCTTGCGTGCGCTACCGTGGGAATGACGCCCTCTCCCAGAAGACCATCATCGAGCACCTCGGAAAGCACAATTTCCGCTTTCGCGTTGTTTTTGAAGTTCAAAGCCTCGGGCTCCAGGTCCAACGACGATCCGTGCACCACCCGCACCGTGTCCGCGAAACCGTTTGAAGCCAACACTTCCCTCGCGCATTCCGCCATGTCCCCCACGCGCTCGACGGTGACGACCTCCGCCGCACCCGCACGCGCCGCCATCATCGCCAGAAGACCGGTACCGCCTCCGATATCAATCACCCGGCGACCGATAGTCGCGACCCGAATTGCCCTGTCGTACACGCTGTTTCGCCTCTCATCGTTGACCATGGGAAAATGCCAACGCTCCACGGACATGCTCACCGTCTTCGCGTCCGCGGGCGCGGGCGCGACGTCAACCGGTGAGAACTTGAAGTGGCCGGACGATGCGTCGTGCGCGACGCGAAGTTTTACGACGCTCCCACTCGACACGGAAAGCGGTGAGGGAAGGAAAGAGATCATCTGTCGTCTACTCTTCCTTTCGATACCACCCGAAAGCGTATCGTTGAGCATCCCACAGTCCGTCCATAACGCGATAGCCGTGAGCTCGCCGTCAACCGTCGCGCGTAGCTCCAACTCGACGGCGTCGAGAAGGCACTCGTTGTCACGCACTTCGGACGAAGTGAGCGATACTCGCGTCAGCTCCGTCTCGTCAGTCACCGCCGTGTGCTTCACGTCCCGTAAACGAACCAAGTCGACCGGTGACTCACCTCGGAACCGGTTGAAGGCACCGAGGTCGAAGCCGGACACCACGCCGACGCGAGCGCGCACGACTTCCGTCTGCGCGGGAACGCTGACGCCAACCGCGCGAATACTGACGCGCGAAGGCAATATCGCGGCGTCCGACGTGAGCAAGTTCTCGCACGCGTCCTTGACGTCTTCCAAGGCTCTGCCGATGGTCGATATATCTTCCACGCCAGGAACAAGCAGCACACGCGCGGCGCTTCCAAACGCTCCTTCCGGGGCTTTGGGGTTGGGGCGAAACACGCTCGCGCTGGAAGGAATCACGCGCACGGAAGCTTGAAGTTTGCTGTCTCCGATGACAGATCGGAGTGCCGAGGCGATCGGACGCCTCGGCTCGAGCACGTGCACGACGGAAGGGGGAAGCGCGCCGTCCCGAATCGCAGTGGCGGCGAAGATGGGCACAGATGGTAGCTCCCCCATACAGCTCACCACGTACACTGAACCGGGATGCGCATCGCACACCGAGCGCACCGCGTCGCGCCACACTTTCTCGCGATCGGTGTCATACAAAGGCGCGAAGTGCCAAGGCTGCGGTCTGACGAAAGCATCGTACAACATGTACTGCAGCAGCACGCTCCGAAGACCTCTCTTGGGCTTGACCGCTTCGTTCTCATCGTCCGAGGAGAATGACTCGTCGCTCGAAGTCATGGTGCGCCGTCAACTCTCCGAGGAGTTTGTGCACTCCTTAGAGCTGGGCACCCGAAATCGGTTGCGAACTTGCGATACGTAGTTTTGGGGCCCCGCCAATAAAGTTCGAAATCCAAGAACTTCGCCGCACAGAGCTACCAGGCGGAGGGGTGGCCATCACTAGCGCCCCAGACGTGTTGCACTGGTGACAAAGACACGACAGCGATGATGAGACGTGTCTTAGGGGCCATGGACCCGTGCCGCACAATCGACTTGGTCTCGCCGTGAAGACAAGCCTCAGTCTGAGGGAAATAAGGCGGGGATGTTAGCATCGAAAAGGTTGGCCGTCGCGCTGTTCCTCGTGCTGGCGACCTATGTGCAGCCCTCGCAACCGCAACCCTCGCAAGTGCAAGGTACGCGAAGCACACACTCATCCAACATCTGTCATGCTGCCTTCCACTGTCGAACCTCGCGTCGGACGCTGACACCAGCCCTCTCCGCTCTTCAATCCACGAACGACAGGCGCGGTTTTGGACAGCGTATACCCAGACGTCGGCACCGCACACGCCTTCACCAACGTTGAGTTCAATGGCAACGGTTTATCGCTGAACCTGCCCACGCTCGGATGTCGTTTCGGCGAGTCTGTCGTCTCTGCTTCGAACAGGTCGACGCTCTCAGTGGCGTGCGCGACGCCGTCGACCGGGCCGGGGTTTGTCGTGGTCGGTTTCGCACACATCACCGGGAAAACGTATGCCCCGGGGCGCGACGACATCAGCAGAGAAAGGGGGTACAACGTGTTTGAATTCGTCGAACCGTGGACAGTGAGCTCTGTTTTCCCGCAGGAGACGCGCTCGAGCGGTGGACAGAAGCTGTTCCTCAACGGGCGAAACGTTCGACCGGATATGCAGTGTAACTTTGGCGGCCCTTCGGCGTCCAAAGGCGTAGCGCTCGAGTTTGTCTCCTCCGCCCTCGCCGTGTGCGAGGGGGAACCGACAGCGCAGAGATCCACAGGCGTGCTGATGCTTCAGCACGGCTCACACGCAGCGCCGGATGGACATCAGACGACGATACGGTATCGCGCGACGCCGGACGTGACGTACACGGGTCGTGAAGCGCCGACGCTAGGTGAAGACGTTTCGTTCCTCGCCAAAGCCACGGACGAGAGCGTCGAACGCGTGCTCTCGTGGGACGCGCGCGTCGGGTGTCAGTTCGGCGGTGTGTGGGTATCTGCCACCGGGCGGGCAACGCCGTCGGAGATTCGTTGCGTCGTCCCCGCGTCATCCCTTGGCCGGACACAGGTCACAGTCAGCGATCTGCACTCGCTGACGCCGCTTCCGTCGGTGAACGGTACTCGCGCGGCGGCGGACATCTCGAACTCAGGACGGTTTTCTCTGTCTGTTCGAAAGCCCGTCGTGGTGGACATGATCGTCCCGGCGGCGGGCTCACAAATCGAGCGAGACGTAAACGAAGGCATGGTCGAGGTGTTCGGGGACCATCTCGCGTCTGATTTGGCGTCGCTCGCGAGCTTCTGCTCGCGGCTAAACGATAACCCACAACGACGCTTCGTCGACCGCGCTGCTGCGCGCGAAGAGGTTCGCGCAAAGTGTCTCGTGGCGCTCGCCAGCGGCGGGAAACCAGGTACGGAGCGCGCATTCAGGATCGGATTCAACGCTGTGTCCATCGCTGGTGCTCTGACACGCAGCCGCGACACGACGGCGCAGTACTTGTTACAAGTCCCTCCTCGACTTTTCTCGACAACGGCCGCGGCTGTCCGTGAGGGCGACGTCGTCGTCCTGATCGGCGAGAACTTCGAAGACGAGGCGAGAGGCGTGTGGTGCTCGACGGGCCCGGTCTCCGAGCGCGCGCGAGTCGAGTCTTCCGCGGTGGTGCGATGCGTGATGAGCATCGGGGAAGACGCGCGCGGCTCGTTCGGTGCGGCGTCTACTGGACAAGTAAAACTCGGCGTCAGTTCGGGAGCGGTGACGGCGCCGAGCGCGTCGAATCTGGCGTCCATGACGTGGTTGTCGAATCCTCCGGAGGTGGACTCCGTGACTCCGAACGTCGGGTTGTCGGACGGAGGCACGCGCGTCATCATCGCCCCGCGGGCAGGTGGCATGGGCGCCGCGCGTTTCCACGCGTTAGCGACGAGCTGTCGATTCGGCTCGATCGCGCCGGTGTCCGCCTCTTCCGTCGGGGCGGACACGGTGGAGTGCACGGCGCCGGCGCTCACGCCGGGCGGGATCGCCGTCGGCGCGCCGTACTTCGCCCGCGTCTCCGAAAGCGAGGTGATGTATACCGTCGTCGACGCCGCGTCGGTGGTAGTGTCGACGACTTCGACCACGACGACCCCCCTCGGTGGCGTGGCGCACGTCTCCGCCGTTCGCGCCGCGGCACAGCCCGTGATGGCGTTCGGATGCATGTTCTCCACGTCGCGGGGCGATCCCGTCCCGGCGCCGGACGCGGCGGGGCGTCTGTTGACGTGCGCGTTTCCCGTGTCCGGGCCGGGGTTCACGGTTCTCGACGTCACCTTGTCTTTGTCGCGCTCGCCGCGCGTGCGCGGTGTCGCCGATATCCTCCTCGCGCGACCTTCGCCGCCCGCGGTCATGATACGGTCCGGCCACTCGGGCGAGGTATACGTCGGCGACGCGGTGCACCTGACCGCCGGCGGCCTGGGCTTTGCCGAGGAGACGTGGTGCGTGACGGTCATCGGCGACGACGAGCTCAAGTCTCCGGCGCATCGCGTATCAGCAGCAGCTGTGACGTGCGAGGTGCCGAGCACACGCGACGACGAAGATCACGCGTTGCTCGATGCGACGATGGACGCGTGTGCGGCGCACGCGTGTGGTTTGTCGACCGGTAAAGCCGCGCCCACTCGCGACGCCGGGCACCTCGTGCTCGGCGCGGAGAAAGCTCTGACGGATGCGGCACCGATGCTCGGTTCGACGGCGGGAGGCACGGCGCTGAAACTTCTTCACGCCGGTGCCTCGATCGACGCCGCGCGTCAGTTCTCCGTGTGCCACGTCGGTACCGTCGGGCCGATCTCTGCCTCCACGTTGGGGATCGGGGAGACGATGGAGATCGAGTGCGTGACGCCGGGACACGCGCCGGGCGCGGCGACGCTTTCGCTCGCGAAAGGGAAAGGCCTGACTGGCGACATCTCCTTCGCATTCGTGGAGGATGACGCCGATGAAGCTGAGGTCGAACAGCACGATATCCACGTGGATCCCCCGCTATCCATCGCCGGCTCGTGCGACGACGCCGTGCCCCCGGGCGATGTCATCGTCGTGGGAGACGCATGGAGCCCGTCGGACGGCGGCGCGGAGATTTCGCTTTCGACGGGCTCGACGACGCCTCGGCCGCCTGAGGCGTGCGCCGCGCATTGGACGGCGTGCCGCATCGGCACCACGTGGCCCGTACTCGGTCACCTCATCGAACTGGGTATCGAGTGTGTCGCCCCGGCGCACAAGCCGGGCATCGTGGGCGTCAGCGCCCCGAAAATGCGCTTCGGGACATCGGCTCCGTTCGCGTATCGACGACTTCCGTCGATCGTCGCGGTGGACGCGGCGGACGCGACGTCGCCCGAAAGCTTCGCGTTGGCGGCTCCGATGACCTCGCCTTCGATTCTTCCCCTCGGCGCGTCACTGGACGTGCGCACGCCCGTCCCGCTCGGCGATTCGCCCGCGTGCGTGTTCGCCTCCCACGCCTGGGCGGCGCCGCCGCGCATGTGGATCGCCGCCGGCCACGGCGCGTCGAGCGTCGTCGTGAAGTGCGAGGTTCCCGTCGCCGCGAAAACGGACGGCGCGCTCGTCGTCGAGCGCGGGCGTGTGGACTCGATCCGCTCCGCCACGACGACGTTCAGCGCGTTCCGCGACATCCCGGACTGTGTCGTCGAAGACCTGTCCCCCGAATCGGGCGGCGCGCGCGGCGGTGTCGTGTCGAACGTCCACGCGAGTTGCCTCTGGCGCGACGGCGTCGCCGCCGCGGACGCGCGCGCCGGGTGTCTTTTCGGCGCGATCGGCCCTGTGGCGGCGTCGGCGGGCTTCGACGGCGACTCGCGCGTTCTGCGGTGCGTCGTCCCCGCGCACGCTCCCGCGACTGTACCGTTCGCGGTGACGCTCAACTGGAGAGACGCGAGCTTCGAGCCTTTCGACCCGGTGGACGGCGCGCGCGTCGCGCGCGCGTTCCGCTTCGATACGGAGGAGGAACCCCCGGCGTCGGCGGACGCCGCCGCGGACGAGACGCGTCTGTCGAGCGCGCCGCCGCCTTCGCTCGCCAACGTCGTTCCCTGGCTCGCGTGGGGAGGGAATGTGCTGCACGTCGCGGGACGCGATTTGCCCACGGACGCGAGCGCGGCG